>JAEEGI010018717.1_pt1 | contig 14052 bp, 8 predicted proteins | sample 8958751 | NCBI WGS metagenome assembly JAEEGI01 (sample SAMN16246545, study PRJNA631951) | gut metagenome | biome: gut microbiome; feature: rumen; material: KS-attached | host: Bos | place: Iran: Karaj | collected 2018-10
GTTTTACCACCAGCGGTGCACCCACGCTTTCCACACCAGCCAACGGTTCCACCCTTACCACTGTGCAGCCGACTTTGTATTATAACACCATTTCGGGGGCGGGCGGTTACCTGATGCAGTGGAGCGAGGACCCTGACTTCGCCACCTACGAGGAGTATTCTTTGAGTTCTTCCAATAATGGTTTGACGTTGACTCGACTGGAATTCGGCACCACCTACTACTGGAGGGTTTGCGCAATCAACAATAACAGCACTGACACTTCGGCATGGTCTGAGGTGTGGAGTTTCACCACCACCAGCGGCGTGCCTACTCTTGTCAGTCCCGCGGATGGTTACGTATATCCCAGCACAGTGAAGCCACTTTTGAGGTTGGAGGCTGTCACAGGTGCAAGTTACTACTTGTTCCACTGGTCGGAGGATCCAACATTTGCCACGTACAGCTCGTACACCATGTCGTCTTCGTACACGGGATTGAACGTAAACGGACTGAAATTTGGCACCACCTATTACTGGCGGGTTTATTCCATTACGGCCAACTATGCTGACACGTCGGCCAGCTCAGCAGTGTGGAGCTTCACCACCACAGATGCTCCCACCATCACCGCTCCAAATGATGGAACGATTCTCACCAACAGCATATCACCCAACATCCAATGGACAGAAATGGTAGGGGCCACCAAATATATTTACCAATGCGATACCAGTGCCTCTTTCAATTCTCCCGTGAAAAGGACCTATACCGTAAGCTACACGTCAGGAGGAAGCACTCCTCTCAATCTGCGGTTCGGAGCCACCTACTACCTTCGCATGAGGGCTACCAACACCGATGAAAGCGATACCTCCGCATGGTCGGCAGTGCGGACTTTTATTACCAGCGATGCCCCTGTTTTGAATTCACCGAGTAACGGCTATGTCTATTCCAGCTCCGTCAACCCAACCCTGAAGTGTGAAACTATCAGAAACATAGGAAAATACATTTACCAATGGGATACAACGAGTAACTTCAACTCGCCCCTTTGCCGGAGTACGGTACAAACCAGCACCAGCGTGACTGTAGGTCCGTTGAAGTTGGGCACCACCTACTACTGGCGCATGTGTGCCACCAACTACAACGACAGTGACACCTCCAGCTGGTCCGCCGTGTGGAGTTTCACCACGGGCGGCAGCATCCCCACACTCGCGTCGCCCTCCAACGGTTCCACCGCGATACGGCTCCGTCCGACCCTCCAGTGGAACAGCGTTTCCAGCTGCAACTATTACGACTACGAGTGCGATACCACCCCGCAGTTCAACTCACCGGAACTACAGAGCGGCGCCATTGCGGCAGGCACTTCCGAGATTCGTCTTAACAAACTCCGCTACGGCACCACCTACTACTGGCGCGTGCGTATCCGTCTGAACAGTGACACCTCCAGCTGGTCCACCGTGTGGAGCTTCACCACGGCGGGAACCATCGCGCTGACCTCTCCCTCCAACGGCACCACCCTCTACCGATACCTCCATCCCACCTTGGATTGGGACTTCATCAACGATGGCGACTACTACGAATACCAGTACGATCTGAATCCCGACTTCGACTCGCCGGAACTGGTGAGCGGCTTGGTGTCCGTGGGTACCAGCGAGGTTGACCTCACCGCACCGATGCGTTTCGGTGCGACCTACTACTGGCGAGTGCGCGAATACACCAGCATCGACACCACCCCGTGGAGCGAAACGTGGAGTTTCACCACGCCCGGCGAAATCGCTTTGGTGTCGCCCGCCAACGGAACCACCAACGTCGGCAGTTCCACCACGCTGGACTGGGACTACATACGGGGCGGCACGATTTACGAGTACCAGTATGATGTTACGCCGGCTTTCAACTCCGCCGAGCTGGTGGAGGGAAGCATCCAAGTGGGCACCAGCCAGGTGACCATCTCCAATCTGGAGGAGAACCGCCTCTACTACTGGCGGGTGCGGGAGCTGAGCGCGGTGGACACCACCCCATGGTCGGAGGTTTGGCACTTCTCCACCCGCATGCAGCCCATCTTCACCGATGTTTACGACACGGCCTGCGACTCCTACACATGGAACGGGCAGACCTACACCCAGTCGGGCGAGTACACCCGCCAGTTCGTGACGGCATTGCAGGCGGACAGCACCGTTACACTGCACCTGACCATCTATCACTCAGTGACTTCGACAAGCTCAGTCACCGTGTGCGAAAGCGACCTTCCGTACCACTACGTGAATGGCGATATCGACACCACCTTCGAGGTGGGCACACCCCAACTCTCAACTTTTAACTTTCAACTTTTAACTCAACATGGTTGCGACAGCACGGTCATTCTTACGCTGAACGTTCGCTCTGCGAACTACACAGAACTCACAGAAACAGCTTGTGGAAACTATACGTGGAATAATGAGATTTATGAAGAATCTGGCGACTATGTACAGACGTTTACCAATGCGGCAGGCTGTGATAGTGTAGTGACGCTGCATCTGACAATTTTCACCGCAAATTACGCTGATTTCGCGGATAATGCGTGTGGAAGTTATACGTGGAATGGTGAGGTGTACGAAGAGTCTGGCGACTATGTGCAGACGTTCTCGAATGCCAATGGCTGTGATAGTGTTGTTACGCTGCATCTGACAATTTATCCCGCAGATTTCGCGGATTTCGCGGATAGTGCGTGTGGCAGTTACGTCTGGAACGATGAGGTTTACGAGGAATCCGGCGACTATGTGCAGACGTTAACCAATGCGAATGGATGTGACTCGGTGGTTACACTGCATCTGACGATATATGAACCGGTGACTGAGCTTGTCGAAGTCACCATTTGCGAAAACGATCTGCCGTACCACTACATAAACGGCGACATCGACACCACCTTCGAGGTCGGCACGCCCAACCTTTCAGTTTTCAATTTTCAATTTTCAACTTCCCACGGCTGCGACAGTACTGTGACGCTGCATCTCACCATTAACCAGCCAGTAGTAAATGAGACCTATGTGACCGCATGTGACGAATATGAGTGGAATGGCGAGACGCTGACGGCTTCTGGAGATTATACCACTACTTTCACGGCAGCGAATGGCTGCGACAGCACTGTGACGCTGCATCTGACCATTTTTACCGCAAATTACGCGGATTTCGCGGATAGTGCTTGTGGAAGTTATACGTGGAATGGTGAGGTTTACGAAGAGTCAGGAGATTATGTGCAGACGTTCACGAATGCGAACGGATGTGATAGTACAGTTACGCTGCACCTGACGATATATCAGTCCGCGACTGAGACTGTCGAACTCACCATCTGCGAGAGCGACCTGCCGTACCATTACGTAAACGGCGACATCGACACCACCTTCGAGGTCGGCACCCCCGTCTCCCAACTTTTAACTTTTAACTTTCAACTTTTAACTTCGCATGGTTGCGACAGTGTGGTGACACTGCATTTGACTATTTATCCGGCGGTGACTGAGCTTGTCGAAGTCACCCTCTGCGAGAACGACCTTCCATACCACTACGTGAACGGCGACATCGATACTATCTTCGAGGTCGGCACACCCCAACTCTCAACTTTTAACTTTCAACTTTTAACACAACACGGTTGTGACAGTGTGGTGACGTTGCACCTCACCATCGAGCCTTGCGACACCAACGGAATCAACGAAAACGGCATGGCGAACCTCACCCTTTACCCCAACCCCACCACGGGGATGGTCAATGTACAATTTACAATGAACAATGTACAATCAGGGGCTGGTGAGATTCAGGTGTTGGATGTGTACGGCAGGGTGTTGGATGTTGTGGATATTTCGGACGCACGCGGTGCGTCCGTACAGACCGTGCAAATCGACCTGTCGCATTATGCCACCGGCGTTTATTTCGTAAGAATGGTGAATGGCGGCAAGGTGATGGCGGTGCGGAAGGTGGTGAAGGAGAAATAAGGTGAACCTGAACTTTTTCCCCCTCACCTACTCGGTGTTTAACATTTTTTACTATTTTTGCAACCGATTTTTACAACTCATACAGTCTGCATACACTCTCACTGATTATCGGATCGACACACAATCTTAACACACCTTTATAGAAGGCGTTATCGCAGTTCTTTGCGGATGGGAATCTGGACAATTAACACCCCAACAAGAAGCGAGAGACGCTCACGGAAGACCGTGAGCCATCTTGTTTTGGGGTCAGGCCGTCCAGAGCCTCCATCTGAGCAAGTATGTTCACGGTTTTTTCTTTGTATGGATATGTAGTCGTCCCCCTCTCACCGTCCCCAGCTGTCGCGGTCGAGGCTGCGGAAGTTGATGGCTTCGGAGAGGTGTTCGGTGGTGATGGCGGGGCTGCCGGCGAGGTCGGCGATGGTGCGGGCCACCTTGAGGATGCGGTCGTAGGCGCGGGCGGAAAGGCCGAGCCGGTCCATAGCGACCTTCATAAGCTGGTTGCCCGCCTCGTCGATGGAGCAATATTGGTGCAGCAACTTGGTGTTAACCTGTGCGTTACAATGGATATCGGGGCACGACCGGTAGCGTTCGGCCTGAATGTTGCGGGCTCGAACCACACGTTCGCGCACGCTCGCACTGGGCTCGCCCGTCTGTTTCTGTAGCAGCTCATCGTTGCTGAGGGGTTTCACCTCCACATGCAGGTCGATACGGTCGAGCAGCGGTCCGGAGATTTTGCCCAGGTATTTCTGCACCACCCCGGGACCGCAGGTGCAGGGAATCTTCGGGTTGTTGTAATTGCCGCAGGGACAAGGGTTCATGGCGGCGATGAGCATGAACGAGGCCGGAAACTCAACGGTATATTTGGAGCGCGAAATGGTGATGCGGCGGTCTTCGAGGGGTTGGCGCAGCACTTCGAGGGTGGGGCGGTTCATCTCGGTAAGCTCGTCGAGAAAGAGCACGCCGTTGTGGGCGAGGGAGATCTCGCCGGGTTGCGGGTGCTGTCCCCCTCCGACCAGCGCCACATCCGATATGGTATGGTGTGGCGCGCGGAAGGGTCGGACACAGATGAGGGACGAATAACGGCTCATCTTGCCCGCTACAGAATGGATTTTGGTGGTTTCCAGAGCCTCATCCAGTGTGAGGGGCGGGAGAATGGAGGGCAACCGCTTGGCCAGCATGGTCTTACCGGAGCCGGGCGGACCGATCAAGATGACATTGTGCCCGCCAGCGGCCGCAATTTCCAACGCCCGTTTGATGTTTTCCTGTCCTTTCACATCGGCGAAGTCGAACTCGTAATTGTTGAGACTGTTCTGAAACTCCTGCCGGATGTCGATGGTGGTGGGCGGTATGGGGATACCTTCGTTGAAGAAATCGATGACCTGCTTGATGTTTTCCACACCCAGCACTTCAATTCCCTGAACAACAGCGGCTTCCCGTGCATTTTGTATAGGAACAATCAATCCTTTTTTGTGGCGGCGGCGGGCTTCAATGGCCATGGGCAGCACGCCCTTGACGGGTTGGAGCGTGCCGTCGAGCGACAGTTCGCCCATAATAAAATAGTCCTCCACGATTTCGGCTCCCTTGATTTGCTCGGAGGCGATAAGGATGGCCACGGCCAACGTGAGGTCGAAGGCGGCACCCTCCTTTCGGATGTCGGCGGGTGCCATATTGATAATGATTTTGCGGACCGGAATCTTGAAATTGTAGTTCTTCAGCGCCGTATCGATGCGATGCTGGCTCTCTTTGATGGCGCTGTCGGGCAATCCGACCAAAAAATAGCCTACTCCAATTTCTACGCTGACTTCAACCGTGATGGGAACGGCCGACACACCCATCAGGGCGCAACTATGAGTTCGTATGAGCATAATGTGTGATGTTAGTTTGTGTTACTTTTAACATCACAAAAATACTATAGAAATTTGAAATGAAAATATATTGTTAATAAATTTTATTCCAATAGCAAAAAATAGCACTTCTCAAAATTCTCCCCATTGTAAATTTCTTCTGTTTCAAACTGATTATTAAGAAGATTCATTCTCTTTCCTTTTCCTTTATCCAAAACTGCCACCACTTCTTTCGTGTCAATTTTATTAACAATCACAAAACAATTGCCATTTTCTGGCATAGTCAGAAGCGTGATTTTGGAAGCATTTTGCAAATTTTGAAGCAAAGTTTGAAGGGCGGAAAAGTCGTCACACTCTGCCAAAATTTGGTTAAGTATGATGCTATTGGTATGGAAGGTTTTCTTAGGTTTCGGGGGTATGGAAGGGTCGTCGCCAGAGAGGGAGACGGGCTCCACATACTCGTTGCCGAAGCTGATGCGCACGGCACCACCACCATTGCCGTCGTCCTGGGCGCAGGCGGAGATTATACTGAATGTGACGAAGAAAATGAAAAGAGGCAGTACTTTATTCATGGTTTCATCGTTTTTTATAATAATTGAAGAGCAATAGCGGCGCAAGCTTCCGCATCGGCAAGGGCGTGATGATGCTTTTCAAGGTCGTATCCGCAGTATTTGGCTACTGTTGGAAGTCGGTGATTTTCAATTACATCTGGGGACGGGAGCAGTTTTTGAGAAGCGATTAGCGTACAGTAGAAGGGGTAGTTGGGATAGCGCATTTTATAGTGTTTGAAAGTAGTTTTCAGCACATTTTCGTCAAACGACTTGTTGTGGGCCACGAGGGGCAGGCCTTGGATAAGCGGTTCGAGTTGGTGCCACACTTCGGGAAAAAGCGGTGAGTTTTCAGTATCTTTATATCGGATGCCGTGCACGCGGGTATAGAACCATGGGTAATAGTTAGGGGTGGGTTTGACGAGGCTGTAGAAGCGGTCGGTAATTTGGCCGCCGCGCACCACCACCACACCCACGGCGCACACGCTGGTATATTTCTCGTTAGCGGTCTCAAAATCAATAGCGGCGAAGTCTGTCATCACATTTCAAAAAAGCGGCTGCAAAATTACTAAAATCTTTCACACAAAAATTTCAAATTAAAACAGAAACAGTTAATGAAGGCGTGAATGAAAAATTTGTCAATTTACGATTAAGTTGTATTTTTGCATCCCAAATCAAGAAAAAAAATGTACGAAAAGAAATTTATGATGGAAGCGATAGCGCTGTCGCAGCGTTTTTTGGAAGACGGGAAAGGCGGTCCTTTCGGTGCGGTGGTTGTGAAAGACGGGGAAATCATCGGACGGGGCAGTAACCGTGTAACGGCCAACAACGACCCGACGGCCCATGCTGAGGTGATGGCCATTCGCGAGGCCTGCCAGCACTTGAAGAGCTTCCAACTCACTGGTTGTGAGATCTATGCCAGCTGCGAACCCTGTCCCATGTGTCTCGGTGCCATCTATTGGGCCCGTCCCGACCATATCTATTACGCCGCCCAGCGCGAAGACTGTTCAGAGATAGGTTTCGACGACTCGATGATTTACCACGAAATCGCTGTGCCCACCGACCAACGCAAGATTCCCACCGAGCAGCACGACCGTGAAGAGGCAGTCTCCGCATTATTCAAGTGGAAGAACTACTTGCACAAGATTCCATACTAATAATACTTGATGAAAAAAATCTGTCTGCTTGCTATTTTATTCATCTGGGCGGGGATTGCCTCCGCACAGGATGTCTATTGGGTATTTTTCACCGACAAGCAAGGACAGGAAACGGTGTTCGATCCGTATGCTTTTTTCGACGAGAAGGCCATCCAACGACGCGAAAAGTTGGAAATTTCGCTGCTCGACAGCACCGATTATCCGCTCAAGGAATCGTACGTGACTGCTGTTTCCCATCTCTCGGAGGAGGTGATAGGCGAATCGCGCTGGTTCAACGCACTGGCAGTCAGCACCTATAAGATTGACGAAATTCGCAGACTGCCCTTTGTGGCCTCTGTCGAACCCATTCAGTCGCAAATCACCTTTGCCGATACGCATTCTAAGCCGCAATCCCCAACCGCTGCTTCCGATTCGGCATGGCTGCTCTGTTCGCAGCTTCTCCGAATGCAGGGAGAGATGTTTGCTGCACGAGGCATCGACGGAACAGGCATCCGAATTGCCGTCATTGACGCGGGTTTCAAGACCGTGGACAATCACCCCGCTTTCCAGCATTTGCGCGAGAAAAATCTCATCATCAAAACCTATAATTTTAAGAATAGAACCACCAATGTTTATACCTCAGGTGAACATGGCACGATGGTACTCAGCTGCCTCACGGGCGTAGAAAACGGGAGGAAATTGGGATTGGCCACCGGTGCCGAGTTCCTGCTGGCAGCAATTTCGGCAAGTCCCCTCATCATTGCAAGAAGTGAGGTGGAATGGATGATGGCGCTGGAGTGGGCCTACCAGAACGGAGCCGACATCGTGAGCAGTTCCCTCGGATACGCACGCCCCCAATACACTCCAACTGACATGGATGGGACCTCAAGGGTGGCGAAGGCAGCCAATATGGCGGCAGCAAAAGGGATACTGGTCTGCAACTCGATGGGGAACGAAGGAAACAACGCCTCGTGGTACACTCTCGAAACCCCCGCCGACGCCGACAGTGTGCTGGCAGTCGGAGGAATCGCGCCCGGAGGAGCCCCCGCATGGTATACCTCTTGGGGGCCCACTGCCGACGGACGATTGAAGCCCAATGTGTGCGCATACGGGTTTGCATACGTTGCCAAAGCCACCCAAAATGAACCTTACTACACCCGAGCTGACGGAACATCTTTTGCGACCCCTATGGTGGCAGGATTTGCCGCTTGCGCCTGGCAACTCCACCCCGACTTGAACAATATGGAGCTGAAATCGGAAATAGAGAAGTCGGGCGATAACTACCCGCAACACAGCTGGCAGCTAGGATTCGGCGTGCCTCAAGCCTCCCATTTCACCAAAGACCGCCCATTGTATGTGGAATATCCGCAGAAACCCATCAAGGACACCACCGAGGTGCCGCAAGTAAGAAGCAGACGGCAAAATTACTATTTCGACCTTTATATCAATTGGGGATTTGTATCCCCCACCTGTGCAGCCGATTTCAAACCACTACATTACGGGAAATCTGAGAGTTTCCTTGCTGGCTATCGTTTCAGAGGGTATATCCGAGAATGGTATAGCCTGGGTGCAGCTCTTGAGATGGGCGCCACTTGGTACAATTTCAAACAGTCCCGACTGGACGGAGGTCGCGAGGACCAGTTCCGTTATGTAGGGCTAAAAAAAGAGAACATCCGAGTGAGCTACCTGTCGGCGGAGTTCTTCCAGAGGTTCCGTTTGTGGAAAAAAGCGGGCTACAGCGAAAGCCGGTACGACGGTCTCTTCGTGGATGTGGGACTCTTTGCCGGGTGGAATTTTTCAATACGTCACAATACGGTCACGAAAGACGCTGGATCACGTGCCAAAATATCCACCAATGCAGCTGATATGTCACCTTTCCAATGGGGCGTGCGGGCGCGGCTGGGCTATGGCATGATTTCCGCATACGCACAATACCGTTTCAACCGGCTGGATAAACGACGCTTCTATTCAGGGGAAAAAGTTCAAGATTTCCCCTCCCTTGAGGTGGGTCTCCAACTGGTGATTCACTTGGATTGGAGCGACCTGTGGTAAAACCTTTGTCGTTTCGCAATTAAGTTGTATTTTTGCGCCCCAAAAATTTCACATTCGTCTTAAAACTATTGAACTATGAAAATGCTGAGAATTTTTGACATTTTAGACCATCTGAAAGAATACGGAAACAAGGACATTCTTGCTCGTCGCGAGGCCGATGGCAAATGGAAAAAATATACCATTGACGAATATGTTGAACACGCGTACGCTATCTCATCCGCCCTGTTGGAGTTGGGTGTGAAGAAGGGCGACAAAGTGGCCACCATCATGCAGAACCGTCCGGAATGGAACTTCCTGGACATGGGCATTGCGATGGCAGGTGGCATCCATGTACCTGTATATCCGACGCTTAATGAAAACGACTACCGCTACATCCTCAACCATTGCGACACCAAGCTGATTGTTATCGGCGTGGAACAAATCTACAAGAGGGTGGAACCGGCCATCCCCGACCTGACCTTACAACCCGAGATTTTTACCATCGCGAAAATCGAAGGACGGCGCAGTTTTGACGACTTGCTGGAAATCGGGCGGGCCAACATCGAAAAATGGCGGCCGGTGATAGAAGAGATTAAGCAGAACACCTCCCCCGAGGACATCGGCACAATGATTTACACATCAGGCACGACAGGGAAACCTAAAGGAGTGATGCTGAGGCACAAAAGCATGGTCATCAATGCGGCTAAGGTGGCCTCGATGAACACGCACGATTATCACGCCTGCGTGCTGAGTTTCCTGCCACTGTGTCACGTGTATGAAAGAGTGTGCAACTACATGTACCAGATTTTGGGCGGAACTATTTATTACGCAGGAAGTTTGGCCACTATTGGCAAGGACTTGAAAGACATTCATGCGATGGGTTTCTGCGCCGTGCCGAGGGTTTTGGAGATGATGTTCGACAAGTTGCAGGCCGCCGGAAAAGACCTGAAAGGTCTGAAAAGAGTCATCTACTCTTGGGCTTTTAGAATTGCACAAGTATATGATAATGAGCGTACTGGATGGTTTTACAAGACCAAATACAGAATCGCCGACACGTTGGTGTATTCGAAATGGCGCGAGCAGATGGGTGGCAACCCGATGATTATCGTGTCGGGCGGCTCTTCCATCCAAGAACGTATCATCCGTACTTTCACCGCGGCTAATATGTATGTATTTGAGGGATATGGACTTACAGAAACATCACCTGTTATTTCGGTCAACAACCCAGCCAGAAAAGAGTTGCATCCTGGCACGGTGGGACCGGTGCTCGACTGTATTGAATTCAAGTTGGCTGAAGATGGTGAGATTCTGACCAAAGGCGACTGTCTGATGGTGGGTTACTACAAGGATGAGGAGAGCACGCGGGCGGCCATCGACGAGGAGGGGTGGTTCCACACGGGCGACATCGGCACGTTGGTGGATGGATTTTTGAAGATCACCGACCGTAAGAAGGAGATTTTCAAGCTCTCGACCGGCAAATATGTGGCTCCGCAGGTGTTGGAAAACCGTTTGAAAGAGTCGTTTTTCATTGAGCAGGCGATGGTGATTGGAGAGAATGAGAAGATTGCGGCGGCGATTCTGGTGCCCAACTTCGACACGTTGCACTTCTGGTGTGCGAAGCATAAGATTCACTATTCGTCGAACGAAGAGCTCTGTACAAACACTGAGGTCATCAAGCGTATTCAACGAGAGATCACGAAGTTGAACAACACGTTGGCGGAGCACGAGCAGATTCGCAAGTTCCGGTTGGTGGCCGACACGTGGTCGCCGATGACGGGTGAGCTGTCGCAGACGCTGAAATTGCGCCGCGCGGCTCTGTACAAAAAATACGACGCTTTGTGTCGCGAGATTTATCAATACGAGCAGAAGGAGAAGGCGGCAGAGGAGGCTTTGCACGCCTAAATTCTTCCTCATTGACAGGTCAAAAAAGCGGTTGAAATTTCGGCCGCTTTTTTTATTAAATAATATTTCAGAAAAGGTTTGAAATTTTTACTTTTTTTTGTACTTTTGCGCCGTTAATTTGGAAAACATTTTTTGTTATGCAAATATCACATATTGAACACATTGGGATTGCCGTTAAGAGTTTGAAAGATGCAATTCCGTATTATGAAAACATCCTTGGCATGAAGTGTTATGCCACTGAAGAGGTTGCAGACCAGAAGGTACGCACTGCATTTTTTATGGTCGGACAGACCAAAATCGAGTTGTTGGAGCCCACCTGTGAGGAGAGCACCATTGCCGGTTTCATCGAGAAGCGCGGCGAGGGCATCCATCACATCGCTTTCTGCGTGGACAATGCTGCCAATGCGTTGAACGAGATGGCCGACAAAGGTGTCCGCCTGATTGACAAAACTCCGCGTGCGGGCGCTGAAGGCCTTCAGATTGGCTTCCTTCACCCGAAGAGCACCGGCGGCGTTCTTACCGAACTCTGCGAAGATCCCACCAAATAAAACAGACTTATTTTTAACCTATTATGAATAGTATCTTCACTTCAAGTCTATTGGGCGTTGGCGCTGACTTTTTAGAGGGTGTAAAAAATTTCTGGGGGTACACTGGTTTTTCCAATGCGCAGCTCGGCAACATCATCATGATTATCATCGGCATTTTCTTCATTGCCCTTGCTATTCTGAAAGAGTTTGAGCCGATGTTGCTCATCCCCATCGGTTTTGGTATCATCGTGGGTAACATCCCCTTTGTTGATGGTTTACAAATCGGTGTATATGAAAATGGAGCCGTGCTCAACTACCTGTATTTCGGTGTGTTAAAGGGGTTTTATCCCCCACTGATATTCTTGGGCATCGGTGCCATGACCGACTTCTCGGCGTTGATTTCCAACCCGAAGCTCATCCTCATCGGAGCGGCGGCACAGTTTGGTATCTTTGGCGCATACATCATTGCTTTGGCGTTGAATTTCACCCCGATGGAAGCTGGTGCTATCGGTATCATCGGTGGTGCTGACGGTCCTACCGCCATCTTCATCTCCTCGAAGTTAGCCCCGAGTTTGATGGGAGCCATCGCCATTTCGGCGTATTCGTACATGGCCTTGGTGCCGGTGATTCAGCCGCCTATCATGCGCCTGCTCACCACCGACAAGGAGCGCCGCATCCGTATGCGTCCGCCCCGCGTGGTCACCCGCCGCGAGAAGATTCTCTTCCCCATTCTCTGTATCTTGCTCACCGCTTTCATCGTACCGTCGGGTCTGCCGTTGCTCGGTATGCTTTTCTTCGGTAACTTATTGAAAGAAAGTGGCGTAACCAAGCGTTTGGCCAACACGGCTTCTAACGCCCTCATCGACATTGTCACCATCCTCATCGGTTTGACGGTGGGTTGTTCCACCCAGGCTTCTACCTTCCTGAACACCAAGTCGGTGCTGATTTTCTTCCTCGGTGCTGTGTCGTTCGTCATCGCCACCGCTACGGGCGTGCTGTTTGTGAAACTCTTCAACCTCTTCCTCAAAGATGGTAATAAAATCAACCCGCTTATTGGTAACTCTGGCGTATCGGCTGTGCCCGACAGCGCCCGTGTGTCGAATGTGGAGGGTTTGAAATACGACAAGACCAACTTCCTGCTGATGCACGCCATGGGTCCGAATGTGGCCGGTGTCATCGGTAGTGCCGTTGCTGCCGGTGTGTTGCTGAGCTTCCTCTACAACTAAACCGTCAGTGGAATATGTTACAGAAGGGGGCTCCACCGGTGAGCCCCTTTTTTATAGAAATTATTGATTATAAAACGAAAATAAAATCACCTGATATGAAAAAAGAACCCAAACGCTATACCATCACCTCGGCGCTGCCGTATGCCAACGGCCCTGTACATATCGGTCATTTGGCCGGTGTTTACATCCCTGCCGACATCTATGCCCGTTACCTCCGCAACAACGGCAAGGAGGTGCTTTTCCTGGGCGGATCCGACGAGCACGGCGTACCGATTACGCTGAAAGCCCGCAAAGAGGGCGTGACCCCGCAAGACATAGTGGACCGTTACCACAACATTATCAAAGAGTCGTTCAAGGAGTTAGGCATCTCTTTCGACATCTACTCCCGCACCTCCAACCCGACTCACCACGAGACGGCGGCGGCTTTCTTCACCAAATTGTACAACGAAGGCAAGCTCATTGAGCAGACCTCGCAGCAATATTACGACGAGGAGGCCAAGCAATTTCTCGCCGACCGCTATATCACGGGCGAATGTCCTCACTGTCACAACGAAAAGGCCTACGGCGACCAGTGCGAGGCGTGCGGTGCGACACTGAACGCCACCGACCTCATCAATCCGAAATCCACGCTGAGCGGTAATCCGCCAGTGATGAAAGAGACCAAACACTGGTATCTTCCTCTGGATCAGTATGAACCGTGGTTGAAGGAGTGGATTTTAGAAGGGCACAAAGAGGATTGGAAGGTGAATGTTTACGGACAGTGCAAGTCGTGGATTGAGGCCGGGTTGCACCCGCGTGCGGTGACCCGCGATCTCAGCTGGGGTGTGAAAGTGCCGTTGAAAGAGGCTGAGGGCAAGGTGCTGTATGTTTGGTTTGATGCGCCCATCGGCTACATCTCCGCCACCAAGG
>JAEEGI010018721.1_pt1 | contig 14049 bp, 15 predicted proteins | sample 8958751 | NCBI WGS metagenome assembly JAEEGI01 (sample SAMN16246545, study PRJNA631951) | gut metagenome | biome: gut microbiome; feature: rumen; material: KS-attached | host: Bos | place: Iran: Karaj | collected 2018-10
ATATGGTGAATACGAACCTGTGGAGTTGATATGTAAATCAGGGAAGTTTGAGGTCTCTAAAAAGTATAAGGATTTTGTTTCCTCCCAAGGTTATGTGCTGATAGCCCGTGCTAATGAAAAATACAACAAATTAATAGAACAGATTCCTGGTGACAAGGTGAGATATCTGTCGATGTGGGAAGGATATGTTGACTCTGATAACCCTGCCTATAATGAGAGACTGGTAAATGCGCTGGGAGAGGATTATATCACACTCCACACCAGCGGACACTGCGACATGGAGAGTTTGCGGTTTTTGTTTTGCCAGTTAAGCCCGCGGGGCATAATTCCCATCCATACGAATGACCCAGAAAAGTTCGAACAGACGTTCCGCGATGAGTGGAACGTCATCAGACTCCATGACGGCCAATCCGTTAACCTTGTGACAGAATCCTGAGATTAAGAAACACCCTGAGACCGTAGCATGCCCATCAGCCAGCGTACTCTCTCATCCCCGTAACCTTCTGTTCCCCAAAGAGACTCCCGGTGGGGTGTCTCCCCTGAAGACGTAACATGCACGTCAGCAATGTAGCTGGAATTTAAAAACGTTTCGGTGATAGGGTTTTGTACGGTTTTATTTTTAGACGCACCACGGCGCGTCTCTACAGGCTCTACGGTTATTTCATGCGCGGTAGGGATTTGCAAAATGTTCCCGAATGCCTTCCAGTTAAACTCCTATTCCGAAATGGAAAAGAAAATGAGTGTTTTTTTGTTAATTATCAATAATTAAGTTTAATTTTGTGTGTCAACAGGACTGCGGTTCTTGTTAAGTAGTTTGTTTTTTAGTAGTTTTGCATCGAAATCAACAACAGAGTACTATGACAAAAGGAAAAACTATTTGTAATGCGTTGAAGGTCATCCGCAAGCAGATTGCTGATGCCAATGACATTCATTATGAACCTCGCGAGTGCAACCATCAGGGTGAGTGCTGTGGTACCTGTCCTGCATGTGAGTCGGAAGTGAGATATATTGAAAAACAGCTGGACATCCGTCGGCAATTGGGCAAGGCTGTGGTTGTGGTAGGTCTCTCAACTGGACTTTTTTCCATGACAGGCTTTTCCAGCTGTTCCGGATTTGGGGGACGCACGGTTGGTATGGTGGAAGATACGCCTCCAACTCATAAAGAAATCCTCAAGGAAGATACTTTGAAAAAGAGTGAATTAATGGAAGAATTAGATGGCTATATGGCAGAACCGGATTCTGATGAAACGGAATGTCCTGAAGAGGAGTCTTCTGCAAATAACGACTCCAAAGAAAAATGAAAACGCCCCTGATTGGCATCAGCCGTCACCGCCTGGTCACGGATGGAAATGGTGTGACCACTCTTGTTGCATTCCATGGTTGTCCGTTGCGCTGTAAGTATTGCCTGAACGAACAATGTCTCAGGCCGGACGGTGTTTGGCGAAAGATGGATGCTCAGGATATTCTGAACGAGGTGCTGATAGACGACCTCTATTTCAAGGCTACGAACGGAGGAATCATGTTTGGAGGGGGAGAGCCGCTGTTGAGAAGTGGTGAGATTGTCCGTTTCTGTAAGTTGAAACCTTCGGAATGGCATGTTTATATTGAGACATCGCTGAACGTGGAGCTTAGGCATCTTGAATCAGTAGCTCCGTTCATCGACCATTATTATATAGATATCAAGGACATGAATCCTGACATCTATAAGCGATACACATCTGTTGACAACCACCAGGTTATTAAAAATCTACATTGGCTTTCCGCACATAATAACGTTCAGAAAGTGACCATCCGTCTGCCCCATATCCCGAACTATAATTCAGATGCCGACATAGAGGAAAGCCGCAGACAACTCGAGGCGATGGGCTTCGATAATTTCGACATCTTTGAGTATGTGCGGTCAGGATGACCGCGCCCCTAAGTGGATGGGCTCAGTACGGTTTTCTTAAATTATTTCTTCAAGTTTTGCAAGTTCTTGAAAAAATCTTACATCTTACATAATTAAATCTTTAAATTAACTCAGCTCCAATTCAAAGAATATAACTCCATAAAAAATCATCTCCCAATAAAATAACTCCATGCTTCTGTCACATCGTCGATGGTGATGTTGAGCAGCCTCATCTGACGGAACATCTCCGGGAGAGTGTCCTTCATGAATTTCCTCTTACGCTCCCGGAGAATCTCTGTCTTCGCTCCGGGTGCTACGAAATAACCGAGTCCGCGCTTGTTGTAAATCACACCGTTCTGCGCCAGCTCATCGTAGGCTTTCACAGCTGTGTTGGTGTTCACCTGCAGCATCACCGCATATTCGCGCACCGACGGTATGCGGCTGTCCGCCTCGTAGGTGCCAGCGAGAATCTCGTCGCAGAGCCTCTCAGCCATCTGCAGGTAAATAGGCCGGTCGTTGTTGAATGTCATAAGTTCACGAATTTACGGGTGACTACTTGCCATCGGCAGAACAGCCGGTAGGCGAGGATGGTGAATGTGATGGTTGCGATGATTGCAGCCACAAGACAAATTATCTCCCTCGTTTCGTATGGAGTGATATAACTGCATACCTGCATGAAGACAGCAAACAGAATCACACCCACAACCGCTGTTGCCACAATATGGAATTTCTTGAACAGCACACCACAAAGCAGGCCGAAAGCGTGGAAAGTGAAGAAGAGAGAATAGAACATCTTATCGTTTTTCATGAAGTAGTCAAACACCTGCGATGCAGATGTGGCATGAGTCCGTCCGGTGGCGGCGAGCCAGCCCAGATGTAGCATGTCAGCGACGAAGAATGCCACGAAACTGCCGATGACGGAGAACGCCAGCATATAAACCCATCGCGAGAGGAATTTCTCCAGGTTGGTGGCAGGAAGCATCAGCATGGACGTGCGCGGTGCTTTCTTCTGCACGTCCCTGAACAGCGTGCAAGCCACGCCCCACCAGAATAAATCGATAATCACACACCCCATCACCGCTGCCTCGTGAGCAATCGTATAGGTGAGATAGGCCGGCTCCTTACCGCCTATATTACTCATGTTCTGCAAGCTGTGCAAAGACATAAACACCAGCAGGAACAAAACCACCATCCCTGTCGAGAACCATATCATCGGGCGGATGCCGGTCTTGAAGTCATATCTCAGCATCTGGCTGAACCGTTTCATATTGAAGTTTTTCATTTCACAAGTCCTTTCGTTACAGCGTTAAACAATAATTCAAGATTGATTTGCGTCTCAGGCATTCCTGGCTGACGCAGCAGCATCGAGGCATTGCCCATGAGTGACGGCTCAGCATAAATCACACCGTCCATGTCGCCCGGCATACGGAGAGTGAACACATACTTGTCGGTCAGCTCATCCACCGGGGAGTTCAGCAGCAGCTCGCGTTGATTCAGAATCAGCACATGGTCGAGCAGTGCTTCCACATCGTGAACCTGATGGGTGGAGATAATCAGCGTGTGTGTCTCCTCCATCTGCTGTGCGACCACCTTGCGGAACTGCGTCTTCGAGGGGATGTCCAGCCCGTTGGTCGGCTCATCCATCATCAGGAGTTTCGTGCCGGCAGCCAGTGCCACCGACATAAAGACTTTCTTTTTCTGTCCCATTGACAACGCGCCCAGCTGAAGGTCTTGATCCAGTTCGAACTCCGACAGGCAGACCGTCAGCACCTCACGGCTGAATCTTGGGTAGAAGGGCTCGATAAGCCGCACATAACTGTTGAGCGTTGTGTTGGGCAGGTCGTATTCCTCAGGCACGAGAAATACCTCTTTCAGCATGTCGGCATCGCGCAGATGAGGGGTGAATCCGTCAAGGCTCACGGTTCCTCCTTTGGGACGCAACAGCCCCGACAGCAGATATAACAACGTGGATTTACCTGTGCCGTTTTTGCCGAGAAGACCGTAAATCCTGTTTTCTTCCAGTCGCAGATTGAATCCTTCAAACAATAGATCTTTCTGCCCTGGATAATTGAATGTCAGATTATTAACTTCTATCATGTCGTAATGTTTTAGTGTACTATCATACTGTTACACTGCAAAGGTAGAAATTTTATTTTATACCACCAAATATAAACTAATTTAATTCAAGTTTCTGAAGTAAAAAATGAAGCCGAGATAATTTAAAGATTTAATTATGTAAGATGTAAGATTTATGCAAGTGGTTCGGAATTATAAAGGGAGTTAACGAGCCTGAGGCTCGTGGACGATAGTTTTGCCAATGATAAATCAATATTAGAATCACTCATAATAAAACAGAACTTTATAATTATAAGCATTTTCAAATACTTGCGAAAGTTGAATAAACTAATTTTTTTGAGAATAAAAAATACAGTCCATAAATGGACTGGAAAAAACCGCTAACGCAAAAAATTCATGCGAATGATTTCTTACTAAGTGTGTTAATGTCAGTATATAATCTAGATGCGAATGTTGAGTTAAAGACTGATGGTCATTCCTTCCTGGCAAGCCTCTGTGTTGGGGAAGATTGTCTTCGCTTCGGCAAGTAACGGTTTTTCGTCGTTGTAGCGAAGTGAATAATGACCAATTGCAAGTTTCTCGACATTAGCGTCTCTGGCGATTGTGGCTGCCTGTGCGGCTGTGGAGTGAGCATATTTTACGGCAAGCATTTCGTCAGCAGAGATGAATGTGGCTTCATGGTAGAGTAGGTTTACCCCTTCAATTTGAGGAATCATCTGTGGGTTGTAGGCTGTGTCGCTGCAGTAGGCATAACGTCTCGGCATGAAGTCGCTCGGAGTCGTAAGCTCACTATTGGGAATGACCGTTCCGTCTTCCATCATCCAGCCTGCTCCGTTCTTTATTTTGCCTAACTCACGCTGCGGTATGCCGTATGCCCGGCATTTATCGGGCAAGAGCACAGGCAGTTTGGGCTTCTCACAGAAGAGGAATCCGCAGCAGGGAATGCCATGGCTGAGAGGGATGGTCTCCACTTTCATCTCCTTGTCCTCATAAAGCAATGTTTTTCGTGAGGTGTCAAACGGGTGAATGATGAGCTTGAACGATAGCTGGCAATAATACTGGAAATCATGTCGGAGAGGTTCTTCCAGGTCGAAGGGAACCCATAGATGCAGGTCGTCTGTCCGGCTGAGCATCAGTGTCAAGCTTGACACAAACGGCACCAGTCCGAAGAAATGGTCGCCGTGGGCATGGCTGATGAAGATATGATTCATGTTTGTCACCCTGATTCCCGATTTCCAGATTTGGGTCTGGGTACCTTCGCCGCAGTCCACGAGAAACAGCTTCTCGTGGATGTTGACCAACTGAGCACTTGTGCCATGTCTCATTGTCGGCACAGCTGAACCACATCCTAATATGTTGATTTCAAATTTCTCCATTTATATGAGAAACTCATTTTAAAGCTCTTTTCCACCACAGACTTGCGTCACCGCCATATTCTTCTGTCAGTAAGGCTATAAACAGTGACTTGTCTTTTTCATCATCTTTGCTTCCGTATTGTGATGTGTCGCGGTTTACCTTAAGCTCCGTTATCAGACACTTATTGCCTGATTCCTCATATTTAGCAATGAAGATGCAGATTCCTGTCCAACTGCGGAAATATCGGATAGTGGTTTTATCACAATACATGAACCAGTGGTCTTCCATCTCTTCTGGGATATGTCCATATTTCACGATGCGCATCGCTTTGGCTGGAATTTCCACCTGCATCGGAATGACAGCATATTGATCAGGCATTGGAAGGTTCTTCCAACTGTCTTTGGTGGCTGTGGTTTTCTTTTCTGGGATAGGATTTTCGCCCTTAAACCGTTTAGCGGAATTACCAGCCCCTATTGTCCACATCTTCAAAGCTTTCGCTTCATCTTCAGACTGTTGTGGCTGGTTCTTCCCCTCATTACTTGTGATTTTATTTGAGTCGTGTGTGCAGGCTTGCTGTTGAATCACCTCCACAAACTCCCGGGGCATGATGATGTTCTCCACATCAATGGCATCAGCGAACAGCGGGGCGATTTCCTCATCGAGGAAGCCGGCGATGCCACAGCCGATGCGGGTCACCAAAAACTTGTACTCATGGTGACTTTTTGCAAACTCGATAAAGTCATCTACGTAGGGTCTGATGGTATCAACGCCGCCCTGCATTGTCGGGATGCCATAGCTCCAACCTTGCAGGCCGACCCCCTGTCCCCAAATCGCTCCGAACTTTCTGTAAGCCACAAGAGCTGCTCCTCCACCATGAGATCCGCTGAGGTTGCTGCCAAACACGAATATCTCATTTGCTTTCAACGCAGATATTCTTTCCGGGGTGTATTCTCTACAATACATAACACAATGAATTTATTCTACAGGTAAATATTGAATTATTGGAGTGGTTTTTTCGTCATTTTAATAATTTCCTGATTAGTTTTTCCGGTACTCTGGGCAGCAGATGGTTGAAATGTTCCGCCATCCTCTGATATGATTCATGAGGATTTCTTTCGCACATACAGGCATCCTTTCCCAGCAGACATTCCGGTGTGGTGAGCAATGCCCATCCGAATCCGTATTCATGTCCGTGTCTGTCAACAGGATAGACGAAGTCCTCGGTGACGATGCGTGCCCCCATCTGCAAACGGCACACAATCGCATCGAATTTAGATCTCATGTTCTTGCCCGTGAAGTCGCAGGCTGCACGCAAATTCCGTGTTTTCATGCTGCCATGTTCCCGCAATGTCGCCAGAATCATATCCTCGATGCTCCCTTCTTCGGGTGTGGGGTGCTGGCTGCGCCTCCAATTGAAGAAGTCGGGCCACCATTCACGGCTGATGAAGCCAGCCTTACCCGCAAAGAACTTGCCATAAACACATCCGCCATCGCGAATCACAGATCCTTTCCATTCCCACAGCGGCCACTCCCATGAACCGTCGGGAAACTGAATGAAACGGCACTCCTCAGCCATCAGGCTCTCTGCCGAGAATCCCTGAATACTACTATCCAACAGCGGCAGGAATCCCATCTGCTGAACACACTCAATCAGCTCTGGGCAGGAGTGGATGCCCCCCTGAGCTCTGTTCCGTTCCTGCAGCTGAATGAAATAATCCGAAAATTTGCTCATGCGTTTATTCCAAAATATTCTCTGCCATCTTTCTGCCGGCATCGTAGGCTTTCTGTAAATCCTCCTCCCAATGCTCCTCACGGTATTTCCGTTTCTCTTCCTCGGAGAATCCCAACAGCTCGTAGCGGTCGTAGTTCTTCACCTGATAAGTGTTGTATGCGATGAGGTGCTCTGGCTGACCAAGGGCGGCAGAGATGCAATAGTCCATCGAACCGTAACCCTGACTATTGTTTCTTTCCGGTGTTCCGTTCATGGTTTCAATCAGCACAACCGGCATCCGCTTTGGAGCTGTCATGCTGTAGTCGTTGTAAGATAGCCAGGGAAAAGCCAGACGCTCGAGGAATGTGCGCATCTGTCCTGTCACGTCACCAAAATAAATCGGTGATCCCAACACCATACCGTCGGATTGGGCAATCTCTTCCAGGACAGGTGTCAGGGCATCCCTGAACTTACAGATGTTGGTTGCCTTGCCTTTTATCTTACATGCCATACACGACATGCAGCCTTTATAGTCGAGGTCATAGAGGCGTATGGTTTTCACTTCAATCTCACTGCTCACTGAGCTTGCACCCTCAGCAAATTTCTGAAGCATCGAGGCAGTGTTGAAATGTTTTCTTGGGCCTCCGTCGATAATTAAAATCTTTTTCATAATTGTTGTTTATGTTTGACAAAATTATTAGATGTCGCCCACTTCGTCCCGCCATATTCTCTGAGACTGGGCAGGCTGGATTATTGACGTTGTCTCATCAGCTCCACAGCTTCTTTACCCGTCAGATGTTCAATGTCGAGACGAATCATCAGCATACGGGAAAGCCCTTTCTCCAGTTCCTTTTGCAGACTGTCGTCATCGCCGGAGTTGTAGCGGTTGCCAAGCAAACGGGCTGTTGAAATCTTCTCCGCTTCATCTCCAATGATGTGGATCCGTCCAAAAGCTATCACACTCCGGTAAAATGTGGTGTATTTATCGGGATGTACTTCATCCTTCTCAACGACACAGAAAGAAGCCTTGTCGCACTTGCGGATGGCATCGACCTTATGACCTGCCAGTGCACTGTGGAAATACAGTCTGCCGTCGTGATAGACATAACTCATGGGCACGGCGTAGGGATAGCCGTCGTCGCCCGACAAAGCCAATGTGCCTGAGGTGGCTTTATGCAGGATGGCGATGCTTTCCTCTTCGGACAGCTGTTGCCCTTTGCGTCTCATTTCACGGAAATTGCTCATGATGTTAGCTGTTTGATGGTGGATGAGTTTTCTTTATTCATTTATTTATTTCAGCTGGCTTTTAATCCATTTTAGACATTTCAGCTGGCTGGAGGGAAAACGCCAGTGACCGCTTGACGGGGTGATGTCGCACTGTCTGGGTACTTTAATCTCGTTCCATGCCGCCCATACCGAGGTGGGAGAACACGTGTCGTCGGCATATCCCCACGACATGAATGTAGGCACACTGAGCATCCTCGCGAAGTTCACCACATCGTAATAGCGCAGTGTCTCCACCGCCTGATGGCTGGGCACGTCTGTAAGGCCGTCGCGGTAGTTGCCCGAGAAGAATTTCGGCCATCCGCCTGCCCGCTGATGGAGGAAGCCGGCGAGGTCGCATAGGGCAGGGTAGAAGGGAGCGCATACGGTCACTTTCTCGTTGAGTGCGGCGGTCACGATGGTGAGTGCCCCTCCCTGGGATCCTCCCGTTACGATGACGTTCTTGCCGTCCCATCCGGGGAGGGTGCAGAGGAAGTCCACAGCCCTGCAGCAGCCCACATACACGTCCTTGTAATAGTATGTATCCCTGGATTCCATCCCGCGCTCAATATATCCCTCGGTTTTCTTGCGCTCAGCCTCATAGTCATCGCCGGTTAGTTGCTGGTTGTTGTCGTGAATCTCGATTTTCAGGTAAATCATACCTTCTTTAGGGAAATAGTCGCTCGGGAAGATATGTTGGCTGCCGGCTCCCGGGGGACAAAGCACCACTGGATGCGGGACGTTGTCGCGAGGGAATGTCAGATAGCCTTGCATCCATTTGTCTTTGCCTACATGCAGACGTACAAGCTTGGTCTCAAACCGTTCGTCGGTGGCATCCGGCACGTCGGTGTATTGTGGATTCAAATCCACTTCACGCGCCTCTTCAAGAGCCTCATGCCAGAATGCCTCAAAGTCGGATGGCATGGCGGTGAAGGATTCAATCCGCTCTGGCTCAAACCCGAGTTTCACGAGGTCGGCGGAGCGCTTGCCGTCGGGACTGGTGAACTCATACTGACAGGCGAGAAAGCCAGGTGTGTCCATGCTTCCCATAGGGATAACCGCCTCCCCATTCACGAAAACCGTGGAGTCGAAAGACTCAGGCAGGAACATCTCACGCCCCACCTTATAGTACAGGGCGACATCATCGATTGGAACCCCGCCGGCACGGGCTGTCACCCTGAGCGTGGCTGCTTCGCCCAGCCGGTAGTGGCTGTCTGGATGATTAGGCATCGCTGCCACCTCCATAAAGGACTTACGTGGAGCTCCGTACTCCTGCTGAAACGCCTGACCCGCAACCTCTGTCATGGCTGCAGTCAGAAGGAATATGGCAATTGGTCTGAATAACTTCATAGTCATTAAAGGGGTGTTCTAAAAATTTTGTCGGATTGATTTTTGAATTTATGTGAGTGGATTTTTGTTAGCATTTGAGGGCGCATAGCGAGCTATGTAACCGAAAATGATGACAAAAGGATACCACAGAAAACAAAAAGCAACCGAAATAATTTACTATATGTAGGAGCATCCCAAAATCAGAATTATTAGAACGCCCCTATAATTAGTAAGCATACACCAGTCCGTACTTCTCATGCAGCTGGCGGAGCGAGCCGTCAGCTTTCATCTGACGGATTAAGTCGTTCACCAGTTGCAGCAGGTCGGGTTGACTCTTACGCATCAGTACCCCGATCTCGCCATGGTTGAAAGGTCTGTCGAGTAGCGGGGCGGCAAGCCGGCTGTCGGTCTTGACATAATAGGGGGCTTCCGTAATCTCTGTTATCATCACGTCAGCCGCTCCTTCCGCCACGAGGGCCGGTATTTCCTCGTTCTGCTGATGGACGATTATTTGTGCATGGGTGAGGTTCTCGTTGGCGAACTTCTCGTTGAGACCTCCCGGATTCACCATCACGCGCACCTCTGGCTTGTCGATGTCTTCAAGCGACTGGAAGCGGTTTGCCTCCGACACTCTGCAGAGGATGGTCTTGCCGTTGGCGAGATAGCCGTCGCTCATGAGCATCGTCTCACGCCGTGTGTCGGTGATGGTGATGCCTCCGATGGCGAGGTCGAATGTCTGCGGTTCAGCCAGCACATCGGCTGTCAGCGTAGGCCATGAGGTCTTCACGAACTCGATGCCGACGCCCAGTTTGTCTGCGATTCTCCCGGCCATCTCGATGCCGAATCCCCAGTATTCTCCGGTCGCCGGCTTGCAGAACGACAGGGGACGGTAGTCGCCGGTTGTCCCGATGAGGATCTTGCCGCGCTTTTTTATCCGCTTGACGGTCGGCAGGGAAGAGGGGGTGTCGTCAACCGATGAGCATGAGTTGAATGACACTGTTCCGCAAAATGCAAGAACGGTGACAAGCAGCCAGATTTGCAGTCTTTCCTGTTTCATGTATGTGGTTTCAGTAAAATTGTTCTTCGGGACATCGTTTGAGTGTAATCTTCTGATTTCTGTTAATTCTCTATGGAATTAAGGAATAATAGGAATATATTATTGATTCGACTTTCAAATGTTTCTACATCGCTATAAATCAGCTCTATATGTCTTGGTTTTTTTATTCTTTTCCGATTTTTTGTCATCCGCTTGGCATAAAAATCTTCATTAACAACGAGTCAACTTTTTTCCATGACTAAAATACAGAAATCTTTATTACGAATTACATTTAATTGGAACTGTGTGAACACGTTAAAGAGAGTGGATATGAGACGGTTCCATTCGTTGCTGTGCCGGAATAGCTGTCACCATAAGAGCGTTGTCCTCTGAAACGAAAGCCTCCTCCTCTCACATTAAAGCTGTTTTGAGTGACTGTTCCAGATACAGAGGAACTGTAGCCATTATTATATGTGCTGTTGTAGAATGTGCCGCTGCAAGAGCCGTTACTGGAGGCATAGAGGTCAAAAGAGATATCGTCATACCCCCCGTTTTCATTGAGAAGCGTACCACTGAAATACCAATTGCCGCTGACAGCAGCGGCCTTTGCAGCAGCAGCAGCTTCGGCACGGAGCCGTGCCGCCTCTTTCCGGTTCTCTTCTTCTTTTATCCTCTGCCGTTCTTCCTCTTCCTTCCGGGCTTTCTCTGCCTCAAGCTCTTTGGCGGCTTTCTCATTCTGGGCAATCATTTCTGCCAGCTTGAGCTCTGCCTCTTGCTGGTTCTGATTATTTCTTATCAGCACAACAGCAATTCCTGCGAGCAGCAGAAAAAGTGCAGCACAGAGGCCGATGACTATTCCCTTGTGGGATTTCTGTGGTGGATTGGATGGGGCTGGGCCTGAAGGATATGTCTTGCCAACCGGGGGCACCTGATTTGTTATGCCAAAAGGTGGTGCGATTATAGTGGTGTCGTTACCTTGGAAAGGAGGCGGGCTGACGGGAGGGGTGATGGGCTGGCCGTTGAGTAACTGTCTCACCTCGTTCACATTCTGAGGACGGCGCAGGGGCGACAGCTCCATCATCTTCTCAATCGCTCGTCTGGTGGTGGCGGACACGTTAGCTGGATAAGTGTATGCGTCTTTACCGCGGTCTATGACATCGTCGTGGTTCGGAGGGCGGTTACCTGTCAACAGGTTGTACATGGTTGCACCCAGGGCGAAGAGGTCTGTCCATGGTCCCCATTTTTCTTTGTTGCCGCCCACTTGCTCCGGTGGAGCGTAACCCGGTGTGTAGGCGAGAGAAGTGGACGCTGTCACCATCCCCTCAACATCTGTCTGCTTGCTTGCGCCGAAGTCGATGAGTGTGCATTTACCATACTGGTCAATCAGAATATTGCCCGGCTTGATGTCCATGTGCCATATCTGCCGTGAGTGGACGCTCTCAAGGGCGTCCAGCATCTGGTTGAGGACGGAAAGCGCTTGAGGTTCCGGCATCGGGCTGCCGCTTTCTTTCTGTATCTGTGAGAGCGATTTGCCCTCTATGTACTCCATCACATAATAGGCAGTGCCGTTCTCCTCAAAGAAGTCATGTACACCCACAATATGTTCGTTGCGCAGTTGGCAGAGACGCTCTGCCTCAGTCTTGAATTTGGCAAGGCTCCTGGAGAACAGCTCTTTTTTCTCGCTGTTGGATACAGTCACTGTCAGTGAGTCGGAATCGCGGTGGGTGTCACCCTTGATGAAAAACTCTTTCATAGCCAGCCGAAGGCTCTGCAATGAAATATTCCTCACTTCGTAAGTGTTGCCGAAACCGCCTGAAGCAATATGGCGGATAATTTGGTATTTGCCTTTATTAAGGATTGTTCCTTCTTTCAATAGTTGCTGGTTGTCCATAGAAAACGATAGTTAGTATAAAAATTATTCGCAAATATACATCAACCCGTTGGCGGAATTATCCACCTTTTATAAAACATAAAATTAAATGTTAAAAAAGTTGCATATATCGAAGATTATTAGTAACTTAGAGTACTCAATCTTTAAGTTATACAATCTCGTTATGTGCAACTTATATACAAAGTTCGTTAAATTTCTGGAGATATGCAAGCATTTCTCCAAAGATTTGGTTACAGAAAGTGGAAATATTCGTCGTCCTGGTCCCGTTCCCCGCTTTTCCGATTTGGAGGTGGTTGCACTTTCCATCACAGCAGAGGCGTTCAGTATCGACAGCGAGAACTATCTTTTCAATCGTATGAACAAAGAGTGCCCCAACGCTATCCCCAATTTGATAAGTCGCCGACAGTATAACCAGCGTCGTAAGCTGACCATGGCTCTTGGAGAGGAGATACGCAAAGCCATTGCCAAGGTCATGGACGGGGGTGAATTTGTCTTCAGCATAGACTCCAAACCTGTAAGGGTCTGCCAAAACGCACGTGCTAAAAGGTGCACAATGGGATATGATGACTTTGAACATGCACCATCCTGGGGCTATTGTGCCGCTCAGAACATGCATTACTATGGTTACAAGCTCCATGCACTCTGCGGAGTGAGCGGTGTCATCCATTCCTATGATCTGACGGCCGCCAATGTGCATGACCTGCATTATCTTAAGGATATAAGGTGGGAATATCACGACTGTACGATACTCGGGGACAAAGGATATCTTAGTGCACCTATACAACTGGACTTGTTTGAGACGCAAACATCACACTTGAAGTTCCCTACAGGCTGAACCAGAAGAACTGGAGACCACAGTCCAGGGCTTACAAGAAGTTCAGAAAAAGGGTCGAAACGGTTTTCTCCCAACTCAACGACCAGCTCATGATGATACGAAACTATGCAAAGAGAACAAAAGGGCTCTTCACAAGAATGGAGGCCAAAGTGGCGGCATTCACAATGTTGCAATATTTCAATTATATCAATCATAAACCTATAGGGCAAGTTAAATATGCTTTATTTTAATTCAACCAACAGGTATGTGTAAAAATAAAATACATATAAACAGAAAAAGAGAGCCCTAATTGGCTCTCTTTTAATAACTTGTGGAAGAAGGGGGATTCGAACCCCCGGTACGCTTACACGTACGGCAGTTTAGCAAACTGCTGGTTTCAGCCACTCACCCATCCTTCCAGACCTTTGGCTGATTGCAGGACAACTAAGTACGTAAATAGCCGTTGTTGTCCCAAAGCGGATGCAAAGTTAATTGTATTTTTTCAACTATGCAAGTGTTTTTTGAAAAAAGTTGCTTCAAACGGGAAAAATCTATGTGATTTCTTCGCTGAGTCAACTTGACAAAAGCACTCTGACCGCTATGGAGCCGCATGCGGGACTCGAACCCGCGACCTACGCATTACGAATGCGTTGCTCTACCAACTGAGCTAATTCGGCAACCTTTT
>JAEEGI010018723.1_pt1 | contig 14049 bp, 15 predicted proteins | sample 8958751 | NCBI WGS metagenome assembly JAEEGI01 (sample SAMN16246545, study PRJNA631951) | gut metagenome | biome: gut microbiome; feature: rumen; material: KS-attached | host: Bos | place: Iran: Karaj | collected 2018-10
GATCTCTGGCATCGGATGGAACTGGTCGACGAATTGCGTTATCTGGTCGTCGAAAATGGCGGGATTGCGATCATGCTTCTGCCTACGGAACAGACGATGGATTTCAACAAGTCCGATAACGGAGACGATACCGTGCTGACGGCAGAAGAGATCGATGATCTGCACCGCCAGGTGGATCTTTGCGATGGCATCATTCTGCAGGGAGGCCTGTACAGCTGTTCCTATGAAGTCGAGATCGCCCGCTATGCTTTGGAAAAGGATCTGCCGCTGCTGGGCATCTGCGCCGGCTTCAACAACATCCTTCGCGCCTTGGGCTCCAATGTCTACGAAGATGCGACAGGAAGCCACAATCATTACAGCAGGGAATACCGCCACCCGATTAGCATCGTTAAAGATACGAAGCTCTATGATTTCATCGGGCAGGAATGCTATCAGGTCAACAGCATGCATACGATGATGGCGACAAAGGAGATGGTCGAATCCTATGCCAGGATCTGTGCCTATGATGAGAACGGCTTGGTGGAAGCCTTTGAAGTACCTGACAGAAAGTTCGTTTTCGCTGTAAAGTGGCATCCTGAACTGATGAGAGATGAAGAATATACGAAGAAACTGTTTCGGGCTTATATTGACGCCTGCATAGATCATAAATGAAAAAAAGGTTGGAATTTACGATTCCAACCGTTTTGTTTTTTGGAAGAAATCGTTGTCAGATCTGACAGCTGATGACGATCCCTTTTCGTTCCATGTAGTAACTGCACAAACCTCTGGCAGGATAAGTCAGGATATTAGCATCGGGGAATTCTTTCAGTATCATTTCTTTCAGCTGCAAAGCTCCTGTCTCGTTTTCGACATGGGTAATGACGGCTTTGCCTCCCTGATATCCTGCTTCTTTCATATTTCTGATCAGGACTTGCAGACTGTTTTTCTGTCCTCTGGCTTTTCCTGTCACGCTGATTGTTCCTTCCGGTGAAGCCGTACCGGTAATGACGATATTGAAGACATTCAAAGCAGAAGCAAGCGCTTTGTTGATGCGTCCGTTCTGGGCGATATTGTGCAAAGAAACAAAGGCAAAAAACAGACGTGAACGACGGAGGTGATCCTTGATCCGTTCTTCCATTTCTTCGAAGCTGTATCCCGCTTTCTCCAGCTCCATCAGTTTATGGATGGCTAAAGCGATTTCTGCCCCTGTCGACAGGGAATCGATGACGACGATCTTTGCTTCAGGATCCTTCTCGCGGTACGTCTTTGCCGCGCTAAGCGCAGTACCGTAGGATCCTGACAAAGCACTGGTAACGGTGAAAACGAAAATCTCTTTTGCGCCATCATACGCCTTCAGCCAGCTGTCGATCGACGGACAGGAAGTGTAGGATCTCCCTTTATAGCTTTGCAGGTAGTCCAGCATTTCTTTGATATCCAGCGATTCATCATCAAGGAAACTCCGCTCATCGGTATAGATGGTCAGCGGTACCGTAATAAAATCGTGGTCAAGTGCATATAAATCACAGGACGAATCAGCAACGATCCTCATAAGCATAGTCCTCCTATATAGGCAATTGTACGGATGAAACAGGCGTGTTAAAATGAACAAAAAGATAAGAACTGTCACAATTGAGACAAAAAGCATCATTCTGTAAAGCATCATGAAAATCAAAACGGAACTGAACCAGCGGACGGCAGCGACACGCATCGCCATAGGCGAGGCTATTTTAGCTGAACTTCAGGAAACGGAATACACCAGAATCAAAGTCTCCGATGTGATCAAAAAGGCCGGCGTCTCGCGCATGACTTTCTATCGCTACTATGAGAACATCTATGATGCCCTGTGCGATTATCTTGGCATCATCGTCAATGGTTACATGATCGAATCGGGAGCTCAGAACGATCCGGCTGTCTATATGCAGCTGGATCATATCGAAGCGGCTTTACTGTATTTCGACCGCTATCGTCATTATTTCTTGATTCTGAATGCCCATGGACTCTATTCGATCCTGATCGATGCGGTCAATGAATTCATGATCAAAAACATCTTCCCGCAAAAGAAACTGCACATGTATGAGCTTTATGCCTATGCAGGAGCATTGCTGAATTCATTCCTCAAGTGGGAAGAAGATGGAAAACGGGAGACTGCGCGGAATGTGGCAGCGATGATCTACCGCTTGTTCAATCACACCGATAAAGCGAATCAATAAGGTTCGAGAAAGAAGGATACCATGACACAACATGAAGTCACCAAGAAACATCCTTTGCTGGATGAAAAAGGACATCTGATCGAAACAGGCTATGCGAAACGCCTGATCCTGGATTACGACCGCAGAAGCATCAAAGCCCATCCTACCAGGATCAAGGAATGGGACTATTACCTGGTCTATAATCAGGACTATGCGATCTGTCTCACGGTCGATGACAACTCCTACATGGCGCTGGACTCCATATCGTTCATCGACTTCAGGAACAGATGGGAGCATACCAATTCACCCATGAAGATCTGGACCATGGGCAAACGCCAGTTCCCTGCTTCTTCGGAATCGGGCGATGTCAAAGGAGACGGCAAGGATTACTGCATCGAGTTCCTGAATGACGGAAATAAGAGGATCCTGAATTTCCGGATGGACAGCTTCATGGATGGCAAAGCCATCGAGGGTTCCATCACGCTGCATGATCCTCATGATGAATCCATGGTGATCGTCACGCCTTACAAGGAAAGCAAGGTCCACTTCTACTATAACCAGAAGATCAACTGCATGCCTGCGGAAGGCTGGTTCCGTTTTAATGGCAAAGAATACCGCTTCGATCCGAAAGACAGTTTCGGCACTCTCGACTGGGGCAGGGGCGTTTGGACCTACAAGAACACCTGGTATTGGGGCTCGGCTTCCGGTCTTGTGGACGGACACCGTTTCGGTTTCAATATCGGCTATGGCTTCGGAGATACCAGCAATGCTTCCGAGAATATGCTGTTCTATGACGGGAAAGCGCATAAACTGTCCCAGGTCGTCTTCCATATCCCGACAAAAGAAGGAAAGGATGATTTCCTGTCCCCATGGACTTTCGATTCCGATGACGGCCGTTTCGAAATGGGCTTTATACCTGTTTTGGATCGGGCTGCCAATACGGACTTCGTCATCCTTGGTTCCAACCAGCATCAGGTCTTCGGACGTTTTACCGGTACCGCGATCCTGGATGACGGCAAAAAGATTCAGATCAAAGATTTCCTCGGTTTTGCGGAAAAAGTCAGCAACAAGTGGTGATCCCATCGTTCTTCAATGATTCGCAAAGATCTTCTTCAGGGAAGATCTTTTTGTCTGTTTCCTCTGTCAGGCTTTTTACGATAAAATAGAGTTATAAATCAATATCGGAGGTTCTCATGGATAATAAAACCTTGCTTATCATCTGTATCGCTGTCATCGTTCTTTTTGAAGTACTCAGAAGAGTGCTTATAAACTCCATAACAGACAGACTTACCCGCTGTCTGATGCAAGGGGATTTCCAGGCATTCGACGGGCTTTCGGAAAAGTTCCTGACCCGCTACCTGGTTCCTGCATTCAATCTGGATTTCATGAAGATGAATTCCTATCTGGCCAGGGGGGATGAGGAGAATATCAATAAGATCTTCGAGCATTTCGATCAGTGCCGTTTGAACAAAGCCCAGAAGTATGCGGTCGCGTCCAATGCGTTCTATTACTACCTGAGCATGGAAGAGAATGAAAAGTGCCGAAAGTACTATGAGACATTGAAAGAGAATGAAGCCGGCGACAAGGAAACGGAGATGATCGACTGGCTCTATGATGCCTATGTCGAAGGAGACTGCCGCTATCTGGACAGGATCCTGGAAGTCTATGGAAACGCCCAGGAGAAAGCGAAACCGCAGCTGGAAGCCTTGCTGGCGCGAAACTATGAGAATAAAGGTGACAGAAAGAATGCGAATCTCTACAACAAGAAGCTGAAGCAGTATGCGGAAGAACTGGATAAGAAACTGACGGAACAGGGAGAAAAATAAGATGTGGAATAGTTTCAATACCGCCGATTATAACGGAATGAAAGCCGAAACCGTAACGATCCCCGGTCACAACGGGGATATGATCCATGCCTACTATGCGAAAACGCTGGTTCCCGGGAAACATCCCGATCTGGTGCTGATCCCGCATATGCCGGGCTGGGACGAATGGTGCAGGGAAACCTCGAGACGTTTCTGCGAGCATGGCTACAATGTCCTGTGTCCGGACATCTACAGCCGCTATGGAACAGGAACGCCGGTCGAAGTATCGACCCGCATGAGAGAAGAAGGCGGCGTCAGCGATGCGTCGGTCATGGGCGATGTCAAGGCTTCCATGGATTTCCTGAAGGAGCAGGACAACAGCAATGACAAGGCCGGCATCATCGGCATGTGCTCGGGCGGACGTCATACATTCCTGGCTGCCTGTACGCTGGAGGGCATCGATGCTGCGGTGGACTGCTGGGGCGGAGGCGTCATCATGGAAGAAGAACAGCTATCCGAAGCAAAGCCGAAGTCGCCGATCGAACTGGCGGAAAATCTGAGCTGTCCGCTGCTGGGGATCTTCGGCAACGACGACAGGCACCCGGATACCGAAGAAGTCGATAAGACCGAGGAAGTCCTGAAAGCATATCATAAAGACTATGAGTTCCATCGCTATGACGGAGCGGGACACGGCATCTGGTACTACGACAAACCGATGTACCGGCAGGAACAGGCCATGGATTCTTTCAATGTCGTACTCGACTTTTTTGACCGGCATCTGAAATGACCAGACCCTATGTGCTGATGGTGAAAACGGCAGGATCGCTCTGCAACATGCATTGCGATTACTGCTACTATATCGATAAGCAGCAGAAGCGGTTCATGGATATCGAAGTCCTGGAACAGATGACCAGAGACTATTTTGCATCCTATCCGGGACCGGTCTACTCTTTCGTATGGCACGGGGGAGAACCGACCTTGCTGGGACTGGATTTCTATAAGCAGGCTGTCGCCTTGCAGAAGAAATACCTGCCGAAAGGAACCGTCTGCTGGAACAATCTGCAGACCAATGGAACGCTTCTGGATGAAGCGTGGTGCCGTTTCCTGAAAGATGAGAACTTCGATGTCGGCATCAGCATCGACGGTTCGAAAACGATCCATGAGCGATACCGCCACGGAGGATCCTACGAGGAGATTGTCGATCATATCCGGCTGCTGCAGAAACATCAGAAACAGCCCGACCTCTTATGCGCCTTGACGGAAGATGCCGCGGAAAACGCATTGGAGACCTACCATGCCTTACGCGATCTTCAGACGGGCTGGATCCAGTTCATCCCGGTCATCAGCGATAAAAATACAGAAGCTTCTTTAAAAGCGGAGACCTACGGACAGTTTCTGGTCACGGTATTCGAGGATTGGATCAGAAACGATATCGACAGCCTGGGGATACAGTATTTCATGGAACTGCTGAACATCCTCTCGGGAGGACAGGCGTCGCTGTGCTATCTGTCGGAAACCTGCGGCAGGGCTCTGATCGTCGAACATGACGGTTCCGTCTATTCCTGCGATCATTTCGTAGATGAAAGATACCTCCTCGGCCGGCTGGAGGACAGGTCTCTGGCAGAGATGACCGAAGATCCGAGACAGCTCTCTTTCGGAGCAGACAAACATGACGGCTTATCCGAACGCTGCCGTCAGTGTCCTTACCTGCGTCTATGTAACGGAGGCTGTCCCAAGGACAGGATCGACGGACGCTATTGCTTATGCGAAGGCCTTCTGTATTTCTTCGAGAAAGAAAGCGACAAGCTTGTTACGATTACGGATATGTTGAAGAATAAGAAAACGCTAAAAGATGTGAAAGGATATTTCAATAATGGAAAAAACGATTCAGAATGAAAAAGCGATCGCAGTCATTTCTTCCAAGGCTGCCGAAGTGATCAGTTTTAAGGATAAAGAAAGCATGATCGAACGGGTCTGGTGCAGGAATCCCGAGCATTGGCTCAACTGCAACCCCATCCTCTTCCCATATACGGGACCGTTGCCTGACGGGAAGTACAGCTTCGAAGGAAAAGACTATTCCCTTGGTTCTCACGGACTGGCACGTTACGCGGAGTTTGTTTTCGAGGAAGTCAAAGAAGATGAAGCGACCCTCTCGTTAAGCTATGACGAGGATCTGCTTAAGGTCTATCCGTTCCGTTTCAAACTGACCGTCACTTACAAGCTCGATGGCAGCAGACTGTGCCTCAGTTACAGGATCGACAATCTGGATGAAAGAGAGCTTCCTTTCAAGATCGGTTTCCATCCGGCGTTCAACTGCCCGATGACAGAAGATTCCGTCTTTGATGACTACTATCTGGAATTTGCCCATGAGGAAGACCTGCATAATCCGGAATTTCCTGAACTGGATCAGGGAAGAAAGATCTTGCTGAAAGATGTGCTCTACGACCATCAGCTCTTCTATCGCAACGGACAGATCGCATCGCCTTATGTCGATCTGACCGACGGCTTGCACGCGATCCGCGTCGGCATCGAAGGATATGATACCTTGGGCTTCTGGCGCAAGAAAAACGATACGCCGTTCGTCTGTATCGAACCCTGGTATCCAAGAAACGAATTGCGGAAGGCCCCGTTCTTTAAAGGAGAGGAGCTCTACGACATGCTTCCGGCAGAGGAAAGCTTTCAATGCTCCTATTACTGGGAGATCATTCACTAGACACGATTCATAGGAGATTCACATATGCCGTTTGATTTCAAGAAAGAATACAAAGAATTCTATCTGCCGCCAAGGGAACCGGGTATCATCACGATCCCGCCGGCAAACTATATCGCCGTCAGAGGCAAGGGAGATCCCAACGCGGAAGATGGGGAATACAAAGAAGCGATCGGTCTGCTTTACGGCATCGCTTTTACCATTAAAATGTCCTACAAAGGGGAACATCAGATCCCCGGTTATTTCAGTTATGTCGTACCGCCGTTGGAGGGTTTCTGGTGGCAGAACGGCGTCGAAGGAGTCGATTATACCCATAAGGAAAACTTCGAATGGATCTCGGTGATCCGGCTTCCTGATTTCGTGACGGAAGAAGAATTCATCTGGGCCAGGGAAGAAGCGGCCAGGAAAAAGAAAACGGATTTCTCAAAGGCTGAGTTCTTCAGATATGACGAAGGGCTGTGCGTTCAGTGTATGCATATCGGACCATACGATGATGAACCGGCAACGGTCAGACGGATGGATGAGTTCATTGCTGAACAGGGCTATACAAACGATATCAACGATCAGCGTTACCATCATGAGATCTATCTGAGCGATGTGCGCAAAAGCGCTCCTGAGAAACTGAAGACAGTCATCCGTCATCCGATCAGAAAGAGTGAATGAATTGAAACAGAAACGTGATAGGATCGCCTGGCTGATGCTGTGTCTGGGCGGGATCGCCATGATCGTCGTTCTGCTCATGACTTTCGTAGCGATACAACGCTTTGGCACGCAGTATGCCGCGATCAGGGATAACGATCTTTCCCAGGATGCAGCGATGACGATGATCTATGATGACCATCTCTATGCCCAGATCGCTTATGGCATCGAGATCGTATCCGGATACAAAGACATGGTCAAAGACCGCGATGACTTTTTGGATGCTTCCCTGCCGGATAAATGCCAGCAGTTTTTTATCTGTATGCCTGTCAGAAAACTATACGGGCCGTTTACTTGTGTATTTTCGTGTACATGCTATAATTACCTCGTGACAGGAAATGCCTGTCCCTGTTTATCATGAAGAGAACGACGATCAAAGATTATTACCTGAAATTCTTCTGGCTGTTCCTGATCGGAGCGGTCTCGAATATCGTAGTCGACATCACTCAGACGACCGTGCCTGAGTTTTTAGGCGAGATGGTATCCGTCGTTTCCAGCAGGACCGGCATCACCTACAGCGATATCGCTTCGATCATCAGCAAGATCCTGATCGCCGCAGGCATCCTGTTTGTCGGCAGAATGCTGCTGCGTTTTGCGATCTTTTCCGCTTCCGGCAGGATCGAAGCCGACATCAGACACAGGATGTTCCTGAAGGCCGAGAGGCTTTCCCAGCGATACTATCACGAGAACAAGATCGGCACGATCATGTCCTGGTTCTCCAGCGATGTCGAAACCATCGAAGAGTTTACCGGCTGGGGTTCGATCATGATCATTGATGCGCTTTTCCTGTCGGTCGTCTCTGTCTACAAGATGGTGCGGCTGGATATCGTGCTGACTTTCATCACGCTGATCCCGATGGCTGCCCTGATCCTCTGGGGCAACGAAGTCGAAAAGATCTGGTCCGACAAATGGGAAGAACGGCAGAAGCAGTTCGACCGGCTTTATGACTTCACCCAGGAGACCTTTGCGGGCATCCGGGTCATCAAGGCATTCGTCAAGGAAGCGCAGGAACTGAAGGCTTTCTCGAAAGTCGCCAAAGACAACGCGGACAAGAACCTCGAATTTGCGCATTCCGCGATCAAATTCGATGTCTATATCGAAATCATCATCGGTGCGGCGATCTCCCTGGTCATGGGAGCCGGTTCCTATTTCGTCTACCGCTGCTCCATCGGCGATCCGTGCATCCTGCTTGGCCATGTGATCGATTTATCGCCAAGCAAACTGATCACTTTCATCGGCTATGCCGATACGATGATCTGGCCGATGATCGCCATGGGACAGATCCTGCAGATGCATTCCCGTTTCAAGACTTCCGCCGACCGGATCTACAAGTTCCTCGACGAAGAAGAAGAGATCCACAACATCGAGAACCCGGTCGTTCTTAAAGACTGCAAAGGCAAGATCACCTTCAAGGACTTCAGTTTCCGTTATCCGGATGGCGATGAACATTCGTTAAGCAATGTTACGTTTGAGATACAGCCGGGCGAGATGGTGGGCGTTGTCGGCAAGATCGGCTCCGGCAAGACCACTTTGGTCAATTCCTTGCTGAGACTCTACAACATCGAACGGGACAAGATCCTGATCGACGATGTCGATCTGATGGATCTCGATATCAAGAATCTGCGCGAGCAGATCGCCTATGTCCCGCAAGACAATTTCCTGTTCTCGGATAATATCCGCAACAATATTTCCTTTGCGAAAACCAATGCCGAGATGCACGAGATCAGGGAAGCGGCGATCTTTGCGGATGTCGATGACAATATCAAAGACTTTGCGAAAGGCTATGATACGATGACCGGCGAGAGGGGCGTGACCCTTTCCGGCGGACAGAAGCAGCGTATCGCGATTGCCCGTGCCTATATCAAGAATGCGCCGATCATGATCATGGACGACTCCGTTTCCGCCGTCGATATGAAGACGGAAGAAACGATCCTCAACAACATCAACGAGAAACGCAAAGGCAAGACCACGATCATCATCGCTTCGCGTGTATCCACGGTCGCGCACATGGATAAGATCCTGGTGCTCAAAGACGGACACGTCGAAGCGTTTGACACGCCAAAGAAACTGCTAAAGACTTCTCCGACCTACAAGAAGATGGTCTATCTGCAGAAACTGGAGAGCGAAATCAATGAATGACGAACTGGAAGCTTTAAAAGGTGACAAGAAGTTACCCTTAAGAGTCATCATCAGCAGGACGCTTAAGTATATCAGGACCGAGCGGAAGAGTTTCCTTCTGGCGCTTTTTCTGATTGCCCTGAATGTCCTTCTGGATACGATCTCTCCATTGTTTACCAGCCGGATCACCGATGAGCTGGTCCTGGAGAATATCAATATCCGTTTCGTTCTGTCTCTGGTTCTCCTGTCGTTTACGATCACTCTGATCAACCAGGTCTTTCTGTATGTGGAATCGACGATCCTGCAGAACTGCGGACAGCGTATCATCTACCGTCTGCGCAACGAGATCTTCGAGCACATCGAAAACATGTCGCTGAATCAGTTCAACGAGATGCCGACAGGCTCCCTGGTCACCAGAGTCACTTCCTACACCGCCAGCATGTCCGACCTGTTTACCGGCGTTTTCGTGCGTATCCTGAGAGATATCACGACTCTGGTCGGTGTCTATATCATCATGATCTACATCTCGCCATCGCTGTCGTTTGCGCTATCCGGTGTGATGGTGATCGTGTTTGTCGTATCGTTCTTCTTCTCGAAGTATGTCAAAGGTGTCTTCCGCAAGGAACGCGCCTGCATCTCCGATATGAATACCTTCCTGTCCGAGAATCTGGCGGGCATGAAACTGACCCAGGTCTTCAACCAGGAAGAAACCAAGGACCACCAGTTCGAAGAAAAGAACGAAGCGATGCGCAAGGAGCGTTTCAACGTCATCAAAGGTTTCGGCATCTACCGTCCGTTGATCTCGTTCATCTATACTTCTTCGATCGCTCTGTGTTTCATTCTGGGTGTCCGATACGGTCTGACCGCCGGCGAGATCGTGGCATTCTATCTGTATCTCTCCAAATTCTTCAACCCGATCCAGAATCTGGCGGACCAGCTGAACTCCCTGCAGAAAGCTTTCACGGCTTCCGAAAGGATCTTCAACCTGCTGGATGTCAAACCGGATGTCCTGGACAAGGAAGATGCCATCGAGATCGACCATTTCGAAGGCAAGATCGAATTCAGACATGTCTGGTTCGCCTATACGGAAGAGAACTGGATCCTCAAGGATGTTTCCTTTACGATCAATCCGAAGGAAACCTGCGCCTTCGTCGGTGCGACCGGCGCCGGCAAGACGACGATCCTTTCTTTGATCGTTAGAAACTACGAAGTACAGAAAGGCGAGATCCTGATCGACGGCATCAACATCAACGACATCAAGATCTCTTCGCTGCGCAAAGCGATCGGACAGATGCTGCAGGATGTCTTCCTCTTCTCGGGAACCATCAGAGACAACGTCACGCTTCATGATGAATCCTTCACGGATGAAGAAGTCAGGGAAGCCTGCGTCTATGTCAATGCGGATACCTTTATTGACAAGCTGCCGAAGGGGATCAACGAAGAACTGATCGAGAAAGGCGAAAACCTTTCCCAGGGTCAGAGACAGCTGCTCTCTTTTGCCCGGACCATCATCCATAAGCCGCAGATCCTGATCCTCGACGAGGCGACAGCCAACATCGATACCGAAACGGAAGTCCTGATCCAGCAGTCGCTGGAGAAGATGAAGAGCATCGGCACGATGCTGGTGGTGGCGCACCGTCTTTCGACCATCCAGCATGCCGATCAGATCGTGGTGCTGCAGAATGGCGAAGTCATCGAGACCGGAACCCATCAGCAGCTGCTGAAGAAGAAGGGCTACTACTACAAGCTGTACCAGCTGCAGTTCGAGAACTGAGATGGATATCTATATCAGAAACAAAGAAGACCTGATACAAGCAATCAAGAAAAACGGGATCATCCCGTTTTTTGCAAATGACATCAAAGGTTTTTCTTTGGAAGAAAACTGCGATCCCAAAGTCTATTTCGGTTCGGAAGAAGGATTGTGGGAATGGAAGGGCCCGGTGATTCAGGAGACGCGCTGCGCCTATGGGAAGTTCTTCCGCAACAAGGCGGCCTATGTTTCCAGAGAATGGTTCTATGACCTGGCCAATTACCGCCGGGACGGCTATGATTTCGAAGCAGCCTTCAATGACGGGCTGATCACCTATAACGAACAGTATCTCTATGAGCTGATTGCTTCCAGGCCGTCGATGCTGTCGAAAACCGCAAAGGCACTGGGAGGCTATGTGAAGACTCATGAGAAAGGCAAAGATGCCTGGATCCCCCGCAAAGGCTTCGATACCACCATCAACAAGCTGATGATGAAAGGATACATGCTGATCATCGATTTCGATTACGAGACGGATAAGAACGGCGAATTCTACGGCTGGGGCATCTCACGCTATGCGACCCCGGAGGCTTTCTATGGAGAGGATTTCGGCGAACGATGCTACCGGCGCAGTCCCGAGGAATCATATCGGCGATTACTGAAGCAACTGAAGAAACTGAATCCGGATGCGGACGAAGAAAAACTCATCCGCTTTCTGGGCTAGACAGGAGAAGATATGAAAAACAAGATCGTTGTCGACATCCACACCCATACCATCGCTTCCGGCCATGCCTATGGCACAGTCAGAGAAAACGCTCTGGCAGCCAGCGAAAAAGGACTGCAGGGACTCGGCATCAGCGACCATGCCCCGGGCATTCCCAATGTCTGCACTCCGAATCATTTCAGCAATCTCAGGGCGATCCCCCGTACGCTTTATGGCGTCAATATCTATTACGGCGTGGAAAACAACGTCCTGCACGACGGTTCGATGACGCTTCCGGAATTCCTTCTGGACCGTCTGGACTACAATATCGTAGGCATCCATGGCAACTGCTACGAAGACCAGGGCATCGAAAAGAATACCGACAATCTGATCCGATGCATGATGCATCCCAAGACTTTCTTCATCTCTCATCCCGATGACGGAGGCTTTCCTTTGGATTACGAACGGCTCGTCCTGGCGGCCAAAGAGCAGAGAGTCGCACTGGAACTGAACGACGCCCATATTCGCAATCCCTGGATGAAGGATTGTCTGGAGAATGCCCGTACCTATCTGAAACTGTGCATGAAATACCGCACCAATGTCTTTGTCGGATCGGATGCACATGATCCCAGCAGGGTAGGCTGTTTCGATACAGCGATCGCGTTGCTGGAGGAACTGGGATTCGACGAGGATCTCATCGTCAACAATTCCCTGGAGAAATTCGAAGATTTCATCCATTTCCAATCGAACGGATGATGCTTAAATCCTGAGCATCATGACAGAATGAGATATAATTTCCTTAATGCAGAAAGAAACAAGAGAAGCTTTCAAGGATTCACTGACGATCTTTCCCGGCTATCTGGTCCTGGGAATCGGTTTCGGTGTCCTGATGGATGCGAAAGGCTTCTCTTTTTTACATAGCGCAGCCATGTCGCTGTTCATCTATGCCGGGTCGATGCAGTATACCGGCGTCGATCTGCTGAGTTCTTCCGCATCGCTGCTCACGGCTTTCCTGATGACGGTCATGGTGAATATCCGCCATCTGTTCTACGGGATCGGCATGCTGAAGGAGTTTTCCGAATTGAAGAAGCATCGCTTTTACGATATCTTCGCATTGACCGATGAAACGTTCTCCATCCTTTGCAGCAAAGATCTTTCCGGATATGATGCGGATACCTACTGTTTCTATCTGTCGCTGTTCAATCATCTCTGGTGGATCAGCGGTTCTTTGATCGGCGCCTTGCTGGGAGATATCCTGCCCTTCGATTACCGTGGCATCGAATTCTCGATGACCGCTCTGTTTATCGTCATCGTACTCAGCCAGAGCGAAAGCAACAAGGATCATCTGATCGTCATCTTTTCCTTTGCGATCACGATCTTCTGTCTTCTTGTATTCGGCAAGGAACGTTTCCTGATCTGGTCGATGCTGCTGATCACGGCAATGCTGTTTATCCTCAGAAGGATCAGGAGGAACAACGATGCATAGCTGGCTTCTGATCGCGGTCATGGCGTTTACGACGATCCTGATCCGTTTCATGCCGTTCATCCTTTTCAAGAAAAAGGTGCCTGAAACGATCAAGTATCTGGGCAATGCGCTTCCTTACTGTGCCATGGCGATGCTGGTGGTCTATTGTCTGAAAGATGTGCGTTTCGATTCGCTTGCGGGTTTTCTGCCGGAACTGATTGCCGCAGTCATCGTCGTTCTGTCTTATAAATGGAAACATTCCGCTGCGCTATCCATCCTGCTGGGGACGATCATCTACATGTTTCTGATCCAGAGGATCTTCATCTGAACGAAAATAAAAGATCTGTTATGAAACAGATCTTTTTAACATCTGCCGTGATGACGTCAGACGAGTTCGATCGTTCTGATCCTCTGGTCTTCGTAAGGCTTGTCACGGAAATCCGTCGCGGCATCCGCGATCTCATCCACGGTCTCCATGCCTTCGATAACCTTGCCGAAAGCGGCATACTGGCCATCGAGATGCGGCGCATCCTGATGCATGATGAAGAACTGCGAAGAAGCCGAATTCGGATCCATCGTCCTGGCCATCGACAGGACGCCCCGTTCGTGTTTCAAGTCATTAGCAAAACCGTTA
>JAEEGI010018729.1_pt1 | contig 14044 bp, 10 predicted proteins | sample 8958751 | NCBI WGS metagenome assembly JAEEGI01 (sample SAMN16246545, study PRJNA631951) | gut metagenome | biome: gut microbiome; feature: rumen; material: KS-attached | host: Bos | place: Iran: Karaj | collected 2018-10
GGAGCGAACGGTCTACCTGAGGACCTCCGCGCCAGAAAATTGCCTCTCCGCCCGGGCCTTCCGAGGGAAGCGGACACTCCAGTTCCAGTAGGGAGAAATCCTCGCCGGACACTTTTGCAATGGCGGCCTCATTGCTCCTGCGATGATTAAACAGCAAAAGATAAGTATAATCCGCAATTTTAAGATTATCGTCGAAGATCGAGTAATTTAATATCGGTTCCCACTCTTCCAGAAGCGGCACTTCGAGCGGCCCTCCGTGGAGCCTTTCCACATAAGCACCGGTGGAGTCTCCATGCGGCTCCATAGCGCTGAAAAGGATAACCTCGTCCTTGGAAATGTTCAGCAGATACGGGAATGTCCAGCCGGGCTCAAGATCCTTTACCGGCTCGAATCCTCCGCCAGGTGAGTAAATCTCCACGCCGTCCGGCTCGTGCCAGTTCCCTGCAATCATTATCCTGCCGTCCTTGAGTTCCAGGGCCGATGCCTGAGTGCGCTTCCTGCTCATTATGCCGATGGGAGAAAAGCCGTGCGTGGACGGATCATAAATCTCAGCGCCCCGGCTCTGGCCGATGCCGAACGCCTCCGCGTTACCGCCGGCAAGGAACAGCCGCCCGTCTTTCAGCAGGGTGATGGCACCTCCGTCGTGCGGCCATGTCATAGGAATGCTGTGCCAGGAGCCGTTTTTGTAATACTCCGCCGTTTCCAGGGGCTTGAAGCCCGTGGTGTGGCCGCCGAACACCGCAACCTCCCCATCAAAAACGACAGTGCGGTGATTTCCTCTGGGTGCATTGAGTGAAGGTAACTTTTCAAAGGCCATCTTGTGAAAAGTATGGTCTTGAGCAGCCGCACCTATAGAACAAAGGCCGGCAAGAAAGAGTATGACAAGTCGTTTATGCATACACTTATGCAAATGTATCAGTCAAGACTATTCGTCTTGTCCCCATTCATAGAAACAGGTGTTACAAAAATAATAAAAAATTGTAACAGAGGATTATGCGCGAAGCCACGAGATGCTGTCGGGGCCTTCGTTGAAGAGGAGGTCCACGACGGAGAGGCCGGGGATGAAGCCGCAGCGGGAGGAGAAGAGCTGGTAGTAGGGGCGATCAAGGCCGAGGTCGTGGAGGACGGTGTCCGGCTTTTTTGGGTCGATGCGTTCGCGCCAGTCGTCATCGGCCTTAAAGGTGGCAGGTGCTTCGGTGGTCGGTGGCGCAAAATCGGTCGTGGGGATAAGTTCGGCGGCGATTCCACATCGGCCTAAAAGATAACCCGTCAAAGAAGAATTCAGTTCCCACAAAGTCGCAGGTCGCGCCTCAAACAGCGCCAGTAGTTCATCCCGGTAATACTCGTAGAACGCGGAGGTATAATATGCGGTGTCCAGGGCTCGGAACGTTTTCTCCACCCAGGGCAGAGAATAATCCACCCGCACATCGGTGATAAGCCGCGCGCCGTCGTGCAAAATCGGCACCTGAAGCATCTCTACGCCGCCGGGAGCTAATATGTAGCACCGGTTGCGGTAGCTCTGCTTGCGGTAGCTCTCGCAGGCTTCCAGGTACACCCGGGAAGGCGAAACCCTGTCCGTAGACAGGGTCATGCCGCTTGCCAGAAGTGCGAAATATTGCACAGGAGGCAGATATGCCGTTGATAAAATCACTTGGCTATCCTGGGCTTGGGGATGATGCCGCGCTTACTCTTGCGGATGAAATTCAAGATGGTGTCCCTTTCCGGAGTGGCCGGGAAGTTGGCCTCGATGTAGGCCATGGCATCCGTGATGTTCATGCCCTTGAAATAGAGCGTCTCGTAGATGTTCTTGATATTGTCTATCTGTTCGGCGGTGAAGCCGCGGCGTGAAAGGCCCACGTGGTTCACACCTTCGAAGCAGAGGGGATCGCGGTCGCAAAGCACGTACGGAGGCACATCCTTAGCCACTTTTGCTCCGCCGCCCACCATTGCATGAGTGCCGATGCGCGAGAACTGGTGCGCCTTGGAGGTGCCGCCCATAATGGCCCAGTCTTCCACGTCCGTTTCTCCGGCAATGCCAACATAGCTCACGAGGATGCAGTGGTTGCCAACGCAGCAGTCGTGCGCCACGTGCACGTATGACATAATAAGAGTATCGTTGCCGATTCTTGTCACGCCCTTGCCGCTGGCCTTGGTGCCGCGGTTGATGGTGGCGCATTCGCGGATGTTCACCCTGTCGCCGATCTCAACCCAGCTTTCTTCGCCCTCGAACTTCAGGTCCTGGGGGATTGCGCCGATAACAGCTCCGGGGAAAACGGTGCAGTCGCGGCCCATCTTCACATAGGAGAAAATGGTGGCGTGGGGCAGGATTTTGCAGCCGTCGCCAATCTGGACATTGTCGTCGATGAAGGCGTAGGGGCCAACTTCTACATTTTCGCCCAGAATTGCGTTCGGGCTCACGGTTGCAAGGGGATGAATCTTACTCATAACAGTGCACGAAGGGCTTTTGCAGCCTTGGTATTAATGGTATGGCCGGGTTTGTAGGCCGTGATTTTTGCGTTGAGGTAACCTCCGGCAAGACGCATGTCGCCAATGAGGTCCAGCATTTTGTGACGCCCGCATTCATCCGGGAAGTGCAGCTGGAGGTTATTCAGATAGCCTTCTTCCGTGATGCTTAGCCCCGGCATGTTGAACAGCATGGAAAGGGATTCCAGCTGGTCCGGAGTTACCGGATTTTCCACGATTACGATAGCATTGTCCACATCTCCGCCCTTTATAAGGTTGTTGCGGAAAAGGTATTCAATCTCGTGGAAGAACACGAAGGTGCGGCATACTCCGATTTCATGCGCATAGTCGCAACTCTCGTCCCAATGTGCCTTCTGCACGCCCAGGATCTTGGAATTGAAGTCTACGGTAAGGTCCAGCGAAGGGGCCTTGGCGGGCTCTATCCTGATCCATGAACCGGTTCTCTTGTCCTTGATTTCCAGAGACTGGGGAATGTCGATGTATTTCCGGGGAACTTCCTGGTCCACCGTGCCGTCCTTTAGGATAGCGTCGATATAAGGCTTTGCGCTGCCGTCCAGAATGGGCACCTCGATGTTGTCCATTTCGATGAGGGCATTGTCCACGCCCAGACCGGTGAGGGCCGACATTATATGCTCGATGGTAACAACCACGGCCTCGTCGTGCGAAATGGTGGTGCTGCGGGCGGTGTTGGTGACATTTTCCGCGATTGCCTCGATGAGGGGCTTGCTGCGAAGGTCCTTGCGACGGAACACGATACCGTGGTCCGCAGGAGCGGGCATTAGCTTAAGATGAGCGTAAGTACCTGTATGAAGCCCTTTTCCGGAAAAATAATAAGCTTTCTTCAGTGTATGCTGGGTTGCGTGCATTCGCAGTGCGTTTTCAAAAAGTGCGCAAAGATAGTGATTAAAATCGAACTCGCCAAACTTACTCAGCCCCGCTCATCTTGAATTTTGCGTATGCCCTCATGTATTGTTTGATAGGCATTGAAGGCGAACCCAGAAGTACCTGCCCCTCCTTCTTTATATTGCCGATGATGCCGCACTGGGCTCCCACCGTGGTGTGATCGGCTATGGTGATATGACCGGCAATTCCAACCTGGCCGCCGAAGATGCAGTTCTTGCCGATGACGGTAGACCCGGCCACCCCGCACATCGCAGCCATCACCGTATTGTCTCCGATAACGACGTTGTGTGCGATATGGCAGAGGTTGTCCAGTTTCACCCCGTTGCCGATGATGGTAGACTCCATCTGGGCCTTGTCGATGGTGCAGTTCGCCCCGATCTCCACATTATTGCCGATGACGACGTTCCCCATATGCTCGATCTTCTCCCACGTGCCGTCCTCCTTGGGAACGTTCCCGAATCCGTCCGAGCCGATCACGCAGCCCGCATGCAGGATCACATTGTCCCCGATAATCATCCCCGGATAAATGCGCACTCCGGGATAGAAGATGCAGTTTTTGCCGATTTTGCAGTCGTCGCCGATATATACGTTCTCGTAGATAACCGTCCCGTCGCCGACGCTGGTGTGATGCCCCACGTAGGAGAAATCTCCCAGATAAACCTTCTTGCCGAACTTTGTGGTGAGGGACCAGCGTGCTCTTAAACTGCGGTGGCAGCGCGCCTTTTTCTTCTTGTCCGCCACATACTTGAGCAGTTCCGCCACGGCCGCATACGAATTGTCCACCCTCACCATGGTGGGGGTAACCGCCTGTTTGGGCTCGAAATCCTTGTTCACCAGAAGGATGCTCGCCTTGCTGGTGTATACGTACTCCTCGTACTTGGGATTTGCGAAGAAACTGATGCTCCCGGGTTTTCCGTGCTCGATCTTCGCGAATTTTGTGGCCACTGCATTTTCGTCTCCGTCAACTGTTCCGCGGAGTATCTGTGCGAGTTGTTTTGCGCTTAATTCCATATTATATGGGGTCTATTCTGTAAATCTTTTTTGTGGCGGGGCCAACCTTAACTTTCTTGTCGATGCAGTATCCGGCGATCGCCAGGATGTGCGACGGCTCCTTGGGGTCCCTCACCAGCGGAATCATGTGCTTGAGGTCCACCGGAACGTGATGATCCGTGAACCAGTCCTGCAGTTTTTTCTTCCCCGGCGCCCCCAGCGGCCTTATCCAGTCGCCCTCCTGCCAGAAACTAAATACCGGCACCGCCCCAATCTTGCACGCATCCATGATCAAATGTCCCGGCTCCTGCTGGACATTATTGCCTGCGGTCCATTCTTCTTCAACAACAATGAACTCAGTGGAGGCGGGGACAAAACTTTTTCGACATTTTTTTTGAGAAAAAGTTTTAGTCCCCCCGGAACGGTCGAGTTCATGCGCTTCGCAGAAGCGCTCTTCTCCCCACGCCTCGCTGAAGCGTTCCATGTCGCGGTTCAGCGTGCGGATGAACGACGGGTTGATCTCCCGGAACACCGGGAACACCTGGTTGCGGATTTTGTTGCGTTTGTAGCCGTTTTCGAGGTTTGTGCTGTCTTCCCGCCAGGGGAGGGAATGCTCGCGGGCAAAATCGGCAATCTCTTCCCTTGTCATGCCCAGAAGAGGCCTCCGGAGGGGGATGTGCGAGTACTCCGGATCCGGCAGGAATCCATCCTCTTTCATGCCAATGATGCCTTTGGGCCCTGTCCCGCGAAGAAGGTTCAGAATCAGCGTTTCCGCATTATCCTGGGCGTTGTGCGCCACGAGCACCGCCTCGTAGCCGTGCTCGGAGGCAAGCTGCCCGAACCAGCGGTAGCGAAGCACCCGCGCCGCCATCTCTATGCTGATGCCCTTTTCTGTGGAATAAGCCTTTGTGTCAAAGGCTTTTACGTGAAGAAGGATGCCGTATTTTGAGCAGTAGTCCCTCACTAGGGCTTCATCCTGGTCGCTCTCCTGCCCACGCAGCTGAAAGTTGCAGTGAGCGGCCGCAAAAGGCCCGTCTTCTGCAAGGCGGACCTTTTCCAGAAGGCACATCGAATCGATGCCCCCGCTAACTGCAACCAGAACCATTACTTCTTCCCAGCGATAGTGTAGGTGAAGCCGAACTCAAGGAATTCGCGGAACTGGATACCCTTTCCTTTCTGGCCGTTGCCTTTTTCCAGAACCACCAGAGGATCGTAAATCATGTTGGTGGAAACGGTGAGGGCGAAGAACTTGGCCATCTTCCAGAACACCTTGTTGTCCCAGTTGATACGGGGTTCCACCTTGGGGGTGAGATAGTTGTAGAACATGGCGAGCTGGGTGGTGTAGGTGAGATTCTCGTTCACCACGAAGTTCGCATCGGCCTTTAACTGGGCACCGAATTCATAGCGCACCGGTTTGTAAACCTTGGGATCTGCGGTGTCGTCTACCACCGGCATGGTGTAGGTGGGACGAAGTGCCTCTTCATTCACTATCACCACGCCGCCGGTGAGGGGAGCGATGTTCAGCGAGAACCAAGGCTTGGGCGTCCACAGAAGACCGAGACCGAGGTTGATGTAGGCAGGGGAGAAGAGGCCCGACTTGAGGTCTCTCGCGGCCAGCCAGTCTTCCTTGGTGGGCTCGGTGGCAAGGCCGGTGGGAGTTCCGTAGTTGTAGTTGTTGTCGAACTGGGTACGGAAGTCGAAGTTGGCGGAATAGCTCAGGTGCTGGATGGGAGTTTCAAAACCCCATTTGGATTCCAGGTAGATCCTGTCCTTGTTCTTCTGGAGGATGGGTTTATCGGCAGAATACAGGAAGCCGTAGTCCATCTGCAGACGGTTGTTCCAGATCATTTTGCCCTTGGCGTAGTTTGCGTTGGCGTCTACCCCTGCTGCGAGGGTGTAGTTGTTGTAGCCGCCGGCTGCCCACTGCGAAAGGAATGTCTGGCCGAAGTTGATGTTGTTCTGGAGCGACAGTGTCCAATATGTGGGCTTGGGCTCCGGTGCGGGTGCTTCCGCGCCTTCTTCAAGGGCTGCGGCAACTTCCGCTCCAACCTCAGTGGTGGTGGGCTCCTGGGCGTATGCGGCTGCCGCAAATCCCAGGGCTGCTATGAGTAAGAACAGTTTTTTCATTGTATCTCTGGATTAATATGATCTTGCAAAAATAACTCTCTGGTGGGAAGGCTTGCCGGAATACACGCACTTGCCTTCTTCCTTGCACACAAACGTGTCCACAGGGATGCAGCGGATGGTTGCCTTGGTTTCTTCCTGAATGCGGGCCTCCGTTTCCGCGGTGCCGTCCCAGTGGCAGAGCAGAAGGCCGCCCTTCTCGATCTCTTCCTTGAACTCGTCCCAACTGTCTACCTTGCGGATCTGGCTCTCACGGAATGCGACAGCCTTGTTGTATATATTCTTCTGGATATCGTCCAGCAGGCCGATGATGCGGTCTTCCAGACCCTCCAGGGGTTCAGAGATCTTCTCCAGAGTGTCCCTGCGGGCAACTTCCACGGTGCCGTTCGCGATGTCCCTCGGGCCCATCGCAAGGCGTACGGGAACGCCCTTGAGCTCCCATTCGGCGAACTTGAAGCCGGGACGGAGGGTGTCGCGGTCATCTACCTCCACGGTGTGACCCCTGGCCTCCAGATTCTTCTTAAGCTCGTACATCTTGTCCAGCACGGCGTTACGCTCTTCCTCGCTCTTGTAGATGGGAACCATCACGACCTGAATGGGCGCCAGGGCGGGAGGGAGCACAAGGCCGTAATCGTCTCCGTGGGCCATGATGAGAGCGCCCATAAGACGAGTGGAAACGCCCCAGGACGATGCCCAAACGTAGTCCAGCTTGCCTTCCTTATTGGTGAACTGAACGTCGAAGCTCTTGGCGAAGTTCTGTCCAAGGAAGTGCGACGTGCCTGCCTGCAGGGCCTTTCCGTCCTGCATCAGGGCCTCGATGGTGAGGGTGTCGAGCGCACCGGCGAAACGCTCTCCCGGGCTCTTGTGCCCAACGACCACGGGAAGTGCCATAACCTCGCGGGCGAACTTGGCATACACGTTCACCATGCGCTCCGCTTCCTCATAAGCTTCCTCCGCCGTTGCATGCGCCGTGTGGCCTTCCTGCCACAGGAATTCCGCCGTTCTGAGGAACAGGCGCGTGCGCATTTCCCAGCGCACCACGTTGCACCACTGGTTGCAAAGCACGGGGAGATCCCTCCACGAGTGGATCCAGTTCTTGTATGTGTTCCAGATAATTGTTTCCGATGTGGGACGCACAACCAGTTCCTCTTCCAGTTTTGCGCTGGGATCCACAACCACGCCGGGACCGTTGGGATTGGTCATGAGGCGGTGGTGGGTTACCACGGCGCATTCTTTCGCAAAGCCTTCAACATGCTCCGCCTCGCGGCTGAGGAAGGATTTGGGGATGAAGAGGGGGAAGTATGCGTTCTTCACGCCGGTTTCCTTGAACATCCCGTCCAGGATGTGCTGCATCTTTTCCCAAATTGCGTATCCGTAGGGTTTTATGACCATACATCCTCGCACCGCCGACTGCTCCGCCAGGTCTGCCTTTACGACAAGGTCGTTGTACCACTGGGAGTAGTTGTCTGAGCGGGAGGTTACCTCTTTTGCCATATCTTTTTTGCTTTTTTGCGTATTAGTCGTTAAATTGCATCGGTTTTTAATAAACCGGGTACGATAATTGTTATTAGTGAAGGGAAATCCGGGTTTCCCGGCACAAAGATACTTAAAAAATATTTAAATAGGAGGAGAGAACATGAAAAAGCAGACAGCTTGCTTATTTGCAGCGTTGCTGGTTGCCGCATCCTGCGGCAGCAGCGCCCGTTTTTCCGCGACCTCCCAAAGGTTTCAGGACCCGGTCTATTCCACTCCTGCTACCTTGAGGCCTGCCACCGCCCCCGCAGCGGACGAGGTGGACCAGCTTGTGGATCTTACCCATGAATCGCCTGTGTATATCCTTGGCAGCGGGAACGACACCATAGTCGTCCCTGCCGGCACAGTGGCAAAGATTGCGGTTGATCAGGACACCCAGTCAACCACAATCAACGTGTACAACAACACAGACTCGTATGCGTGGAACTATTCCCGCTATTACACACCATGGTACCTCAGCGGCTACTACGATCCCTGGTATTACAGCTCCTGGCCGTCATACTATTCGTGGTATTACCCCTATGGGTATTACTATCCCTATCGTTATGGCTGGGGCTACACTTCGTGGTATTACGATCCGTGGTACTACGATTCGTGGTATTATGATCCCTGGTATTACGGCCACCATCACTGGTACCACAGCCACTACGGCTACTATAGCTATTACAGCCATCCCTGGTACCACCATCACCACTATGGAGGCTATTATGGCCATTATCACGGCCCCAACTGGACAAACGGCCGTTACGGTGAATCCCTTTCCAATCACTCCACCGGCACATTGTCGCGTGGCGGCAGGGTAGAAGGAGGAGTTCAGGCCGGTGGCGCGGGTACTTCCCGTAACAACGTAGCCAGGGCGGCCGGCAGCGGCACAACTCGCGCCAGCAGCGCCACAAGCAGCGTTCGCGGAGGCTCTTCGATGACCCGCGTGAACCGCACGGCAGGTTCCGTAACATCCGGTAGCACCCGCAGGGCTGGCGGCACAACCGCACGCGGAAGCTCTTCAGGCCGCAGCGGCGTTTCCAGCGGCGCAGCCCGCAGTGGAAGTAACACCGGCCGCAGCAGCGGATACTATGGTGGCAGCTCCAGCGGTCGCAGCAGTGGTACAACCACCGGCCGCAGCAGTTATTCCGGCAGTTCAACAGGCCGTTCTTCCTACAGCGGCAGTTCCAGCTATCGCAGCAGCGGCAGTTCAACCGGCCGCAGCAGCTCCGGCAGCTCCAGCTATCGCAGTTCCGGCAGCTCCAATTACCGCAGTGCAGGTGGCTCGTCCCGCAGCAGCAGTTCATCTTCCGGTCGTAGCAGCTACTCAGGCGGCGGCTCGTCCGTACGCTCCTCGGGCAGTTACTCCGGCGGCTCCAGCCGTTCCTCTTACAGCGGCAGCTCATCCCGCAGCAGCGGCAGCAGCTATTCCGGCGGTTCCCGCTCAAGCGGCAGCAGTTATGGCGGCAGCTCGCATTCTTCCGGCGGTTCCTCGCATTCCAGCGGTGGCGGCGGCGGTTCGCACAGCAGCGGTGGCGGCGGTGGTGGCCGCAGGTAATAATCGACCTTATAATTGTTATTTGATATGAAAAGATTTGTGGCAGCCCTTATGCTCATCGGGGGAACGGCAGTTTCCCTGGGAGCCCAGACAATGTGGGATGCGTATAACTTCTCACAGAACAACTACTATGGAACTGCCCGCTCGGTGGCCCTTGGCAACGCCATGACCGCTGTTGGAGGGGACCTGGGATCAATTGAATTCAACCCCGCCGGAGCGGCAGTAACCACATATTCGCAGTTCGTGCTCACCCCTGCGATCACCGTTTCCACAACAAGCACGATGGGACAGTGCATGGCCGGTAGCAGCAGCCCGTACTGCTTCCAGAACGAGGAAGTGGCCAACCGCACAAGGTTCAAGATGCCCAACTTCGGCCTCATGCTGAACGTGGACACCGGCCGCAGCCGCGGCATCCGTAACTGGACCTTCGGCTTCCTCGGCCATGCAACCCAGAACTACCAGAACAGCATCCTTGCAAGCGGTATCAACGACGATACCACCCTTGCCGGAGCCCTGGCCGCCGAAGCCGCGGGTATGCCTCAGGACAACCTTAAGGCCGGCTGGTGGGACGATGTGGATCCTCTCCCTTCATGGCGCTCCATGGCGGCGTACAAGGCCGGCATCATCGACACATATAATGGTCTCGATTCTGATTATATCGGTGTGACGGAGAGGCTTCTTACGGATGGCGGAATCCAGCTCACAGACAGGATCAACCAGGAATATGGCGCCCGTCGCAGCGGCAACAAGTACGACCTTGTGACAAACTTCGCCTTCAATGTGTCGGACCGCTTCTTCTTCGGTGCCAACATGGGCGTGATGTGCCTCAGCTACACAAGTGAAGAGTATTGGCTGGAACAGGCCAGGGATCCTTCCCGCTTTGTCCTGGAATATGCGGATGGCTCATCGGCCAACTTCGATTATCTGAGAATGCGCTACTCCTATGATGCAAGCGGCGGCGGTATCTATGCAAAGGCCGGTTTCCTGTGGAGAGTCTTCGGAGGCCTCCGTCTTGCGGCCGCAATCCAGACACCCACCCTGTACGGCATCACGGAGCGTTACGCCACCGATGCAAAGACGGTGTTCCAGCAGTCGGATTTCAACAACAGCGCCCAAACGCCTCAGGGCGAATGGTCTTATGACCTTGTGAGCCCCTGGTCGTACAATGTGGGTATTGCCTATACCCTTGGCGCAATGGCTCTCCTGAGTGTGGACTATGAAAGCTGCGACTACAGCTCCATGAGGTTCCGTTCCTATGATTACGACTTCAGCGGCGTAAACGCAGACATTGCGAATAATTATGGCAGAAGGCATAACCTGAGGGCCGGCGTGGAGGTTCGCGTGCTTCCTGAACTTGCAGTTCGCGGCGGTTACACTTATTCCACGCATCCCCAGCTGAACTACATCAACGGAGACCACAGTTCCTATTCCGTGGGCCTTGGCTACAGCTCCAACGGTTCCTTCTTTGCAGATCTGGCCGTTCGCGTGCAGACTCTCCCCGAGGAGCACCTGAACATCTATGCCGATTATGCATACGACGGATCCGGTAATCTGGTGTTCCCTTCACCTACCGTGAACATCAACACCAATCTCGTCGACGCCTTGGTAACAGTTGGCTGGAGGTTCTAATCCTTCCTATAATAAATAATGAAAGCCGGTTCAAACGAACCGGCTTTCATTATGATTGTTTTCGAGAGGATTACTCTGCGGGTTTCTCGGGCTCTGCAGGTTTCTCGGGCTCTGCGGGAGCAGCGGGTGCTGCGGGAGCCGGTGCAGGTGCTGCCTCGGCTGCTGCTGCGGCAGCTTTCTTCTCCTTGCTCTTCTTGCCAAGGAACCAGATGAGACCGCCTACGATTGCCAGCAGCAGGATTGCTGTGAGAGGCCTGTAGAACAGCCATGCGATAGCGATGACGATGATGCCCCATGCGAAGGCAAGAGCGCCGGCTACCAGACCGGTACCAAGGGATGCGATGTTGGAGAGGGCAGGGATAACCTTCAGGAGCTTCACAAGGATGTCGAAGATGTTCTTGAAGCCCATGTACAGGAGGATGATGCCAAGGATACGGAGAACCCAGCAGAGCATCTTGTTGTTAGCCTTCTCGGTTGCGAACATTTCTTCCATGGAAACGGTGCCTTCGGTGAGAACCAGGAGAGTTTTGCCGTTCTTTGCGGTGTACTGCTCGAAGGTGTTTCCGTTAACCTTTGCAAGGATGGAAACGTCGCCTTCTGCGGGAACGTAGTTGAAGGTGATGCGAACGTCACCGACCTCGGGCACGTTGGCGTCTTTACCAAGGTATACGACGTTGCCGGCTACGTGAACATAGCCTTCTGCAATATTGGCCTTCCTTACCTTGAGAACCTGCTGGTTGTAGGTGGCTACCACCTTGGGATCAAGCTCTACGTTCAGGGGCTTGGAATCGCTGATCTGGGAGATCAGGCCATCGGGGAACACGTATGCGCCGAAGGACACATTGTCGGCCGACCAGCTGTCGCTGTCGATGTCGGAGACGGTGGTGTTGTCGATGTTACGGTACTCGGGATCCTCGAAGGTGCTGGAGTCCTGCTTGAAGAGGCGCCACTCCTTGCTGTAGGTGTAGGTGGTGATGGTCTCTTCGCCGCCGCCCACTTTGTCGTGGGTTTCGGTCTGCTGGTGCTCTACCCACTGATAGTACTCTACGCTGCGGCTGAGCCTTACAGCATTGAGGCTGATGCCGAATGCGCCGTCGGTGAGGACATCGTCGGTCTTGTAGGCGCCGGAGGCGTGTACCATCTGGCCGTTAAGTTCGGCGTTGACGGTGTTGATGTCGCCAAGTTCGACACATTCTTTCTGTGCCTGCTTGAGCATCTTGGTGGTTTTCACGGTACGTCCCTCGTTCCAGAACAGGAGGATGGTGGCCAGAATGACCATGACGAAACCGGAACCTACGTTGCTGCCGCTCTTCTTAAGACGCTGGCCGTAGGAGGTTGTAGTAACTTTTTGATACGCCATAAAATAAGATTTAGATGATTAGTGAAATATGTTAGATAGTAATTGAAAATTGTTCTATTTCCTTTACAAGGGTGTCGATGATGCCCATCTTGCAGTCGTACAGGGCATCCGAAATGTCTACCTTATAATAATGGGGGTTTATAAGACGCCTTTCCGCAGGGGAGAAGCTTGCGAGGTTTGCATCGAAGAAAGCCTTCTTTTCCAGCAGGGTATGGGCGGGCGCAACGCGCTGTCCTTTTTCGATTACGGGAATCTGCAGAGGACGCGCCTCGTACTGCCCGGCCTTGAAAGAGAGGCTCTTGTAGTGGTCATACTCATCCCGCACGGTGATATCCTTGCCGGCGGCGATGTCCTTGTCCAGGGCATCCCCGCGGAGGCAGGTGACATCTGCCTTGTTAATGCCTCCGACGCTGATTCTCCAGGTGATCTGGAAGCCGGGGTTGATGAGCTTTATTTTGTCTTCAGAGCGCTTGAGCACGGGTTTGTCATCTATCTGTACCAGTTTGTACACGTTGCCGAAGCAGGGAGCTTCCTTGCTGGTGGCGATGGCGTCGCCCACACCATAACTGTCTATGCGGGCGCCTTGGCGCTCCAGATCCGTGATTAGGTACTCGTCAAGGCTGTTCGTTGCGAAAATTTTGCAGCCGGTGAGACCGGCGGCGTCCAGCTTCTCCCTGACCTTTATTGAGAGGTATGCAAGGTCTCCGCTGTCCAGGCGGATGCCGTAGCCGTAGGGATAATCATTGCCGATGCCGCAGTCCCGGAAAGCCCTAATTGCGTTGAGCACACCGCAGCGGAGGGTATCGTACGTGTCGATGAGGAGGATGATATTCTCTCCCTTATGCGTGCGGATATAGTCGCAGAAGGCTTCGTATTCTCCCTGTACGGTGGAGCCGTATGAGGTTACGAAACTGTGCGCCATGGTTCCCGTGGAAGGGACTCCGTTCATGGCGCCGGTGAGGATATTGGAGGTGCTTGCGCAGCCCGCGATGATTGCGGCCTTTGCCCCGTATGTGGCAGCCCAGGGGCCGTGTGCCCGGCGGGAGCCGAACTCGCTAACGGGATGCGAAGTGGAGCGGCACACCCTGGATGCCTTTGTGGCAACCGCCATCTGGTGGTTCAGGATGCACAGCATGGGGGTTTCAAGCACCTGGGCCTCGATGAGGGGGGCGACTACGGTTACTATCGGCTGGGTGGGGAACGCTATTTCTCCTTCGCGCATCGCATATACCTGCCCGGTGAACTTCATCGTGGAGAGGTACTTGCGGAACTGAGCGTATTCCGGCCCGGGGAGGAACTTCTCGTAGAACTCTTCGCTCTCCGTGCCCAGCTTCTGTACCATCTCGATTACCTCTTCCGTACCGCTTACCACGGCCCAGTTGTTGTTTTCCGGGGCTTTGCGGTAGAAAAGGTTGAATACCGCAGTCTTGCGGTACATACCTGTTTCCAGGTACGACTTTCCCATCGTGTATTGGTACTTG
>JAEEGI010018733.1_pt1 | contig 14042 bp, 9 predicted proteins | sample 8958751 | NCBI WGS metagenome assembly JAEEGI01 (sample SAMN16246545, study PRJNA631951) | gut metagenome | biome: gut microbiome; feature: rumen; material: KS-attached | host: Bos | place: Iran: Karaj | collected 2018-10
GAAAGACCTAGTTATGCATTAAATTATAAAACCCCAATTCAATTTAAAATTGAATCAGGATTTTAAAGTGTCTTTTTATAAATTTGTCTACTTTTAGTTGACCGCAATATTATATAGTCTTTTTATTTACATATAGAAAGTGTTTTTATTTTATAAAACATAATATTTATAAATAATTATGTTATAATTTTCTTGAAATGGAGTTTTTATGAATAAAAATGATATTGAGAAACTTCGTAAAAATATTTCAATAAAATATTTATTAATAATCATATCAGTTATATTACTTTTATCAACATTATTGGTTATTATCTTTACTGATTATAATAAAAAAGTTCTATTAATTATTTGTGCTTTATTTGTGATTATTATTGCGATTATTTTATTATCAATGCGTAATGAATATCCTATGTATGTTAATGGCTTTAAGAAAATCTATGTTCTTAATGCTTTAAAGAAAAAGTTTACAAATCTTTATTATGATAGTAAAGGTATGCCATCAAGTGTTATTTGGGCAACACATATGTTAGATATGGGTGATATTTATACATCTAACGATTTAATCTCTGGTAAATATAAAAAAGCCAATTTTATGCAAGCGGATGTTAGAATTCAAAAAGTGGAAACATATGTTGATAGTGAAGGTAATATAAGAGAAAGTATAAGAGATTATTTCTATGGTAAATGGTTAGTATTTGATTTCAATAAAAAGTTTAAATATAATGTTCAAGTTCGTGAGAAAGAATTTAATCATGCCTTAGTCAGTAATGATCGATCTAAATATGGATATAAAGAAGTAAAAATGGAAGATGAAAAGTTTAATCAAGCTTTTAAAATATATACAGAGAATGAACATGATGCTTTTTATATTTTAACACCTCAAATGCAACAACGTATTTTAAAAATAAGAAGTATGGTAAAAGGCGATTTATTATTATGTTTTATTAACAATGAACTTCATATTGGATTAAATAATCGTAATGATTCTTTTGAACCTAAAATCTTTAAAGAAGAATATGAAATAGATGAATATATAAATAAAGATATTGCTGTAATCACTAATTTTATTGATGAATTAGATTTAGACAACGATTTATTTAGAAAGGAGGTGTAGTATGGAGTATATTATTCCCATTATTTTACTCGTAATTATAATAATATTAGTAGTATGGTATATTATAACATCTAATAGATTAAATAAATTACAAGTTAAGATTCAAGAAGCAGATTCTGGAATTGATGTAGCTTTAGAAAAAAGATATGCGGTACTAACGAAAATGGTAGATACTGTTAAAGCATATGCTAAACATGAAAAAGAAACGCTTTTTGGAGTCATTAAACTTCGTGAAAAAATGTCTATAGATGAAAAAAATGAAGCTAATAGACAAATGGATGATGAGTTCCAAAGATTAAATGTTATTGCGGAAAATTATCCAGAATTGTTATCTAGTGAAAACTATCAAACATTACAACAATCAATTGTTGATGTTGAAGAACACTTACAAGCAGCAAGACGTGCTTATAACTCTAATGTATCAATCTTTAATCAAGAAATAGTAACTTTTCCTACAAAGATTGTATCTAGTATGAAAGGGCTTAAAAAAATACCTTTCTTTGTTGCTGATGAAAAAAGAAAAGAGGATGTAAAAATAGATTTGTAAAAATCTATTTTTTTTATATATAAAATTGTTTTTTCACTGATATTTGTTATAATTATAATAGGAGTATGATATGGAAAGTACAATAAAACTTAATAGTGAAAACCTTATAGATTATGTAATGTTTAAACTTAATAAGGATAGTAATGAATTTACAACTAATGAATTAGATACTATTGATGAAGTATTAATTAATTTTAATAATGAAGTTGATAATTATTATCTTAGTGATATTACTAATTTTCATAATTTAAAATCGATTACTTTTAGAAACGGTTTTATTAATAATGATATTTTAAAAGTATTAATGAAGTTTAATCATTTAACAAGTGTTACATTTGATAATTGTGGTTTTGAAGAAGAAAAGTTAATTGCATCTTTAAACTTAAAAGAATTATCTTTAATTAGTTGTCAAATACATGATTATTCTTTTGTATATATTATAGATACTCTAGAAACTTTATCAATTGTTAATGGTGAAGTTGAAATAAATAAATTAAATTTATTAAAAAATCTTCATTATCTTGAAATAACAAATTCTAAAATCTTAGATAATTCTAAAATAAATATTAATAATATTCATGAATTATATATTGATAATACATCAATTGATGATTTAACTTTTTTAAATGATTTAAATGATTTAGAAAAAGTATCTATTGATGATCATCAATATGAAGATAATAAAGTTTTAGTAAAGAAATTAATAAGTAAAGGCATATCTTTTTATAATGAAGCTATATCTCCAATTGTAGGTGATGATTATGGCGAATAATCGAAAAGAAGTCTATAAATCAATGGGGTATGCTACAGCAATACCATATACAGGCGGTCAAATAATAAATATCAATTATATTAATGTAATAGCAAGACGACATGCTCCTAAAAGGATTATTGTAAGGCTTGATAATACGAAACAGTTAAATACAATTAATATATCAAGTTTTGATAGTAATGTTGATTTTCATATTATGGGTGGATATGATGATTTACGGGTTGATAATTTAGGTGAAATCACATATAGAGGTGGAACAAAAGGAACATATTATACTTCCGCGGTTATTTATAAAAGAGAAGAATTAAGAAGAATTCTTGGAAAAATCGAAATGATTGAAAAAGGGATTAAATCAAGTTGGAGTCCTTTACAAAAATTGATATATGTTTATGAACATATTCAAAAAGAGATTATATATGATCCTAAGTTTGAACAAAAACCACCATACGATGTTAGTTCTTTAAGAGGGTTAATATCTAATCAAAGTGTTTGCGCTGGCTTTTCAATGATTTTAAAAGAAATATTAGATCGAAATGGTGTACCGTGTGAGTATGTTGAAGGAAGAACTGATACTGGTGGTGGACATGCATGGAACATTGTTACTATTGATGGAAAAAAATATGCCCTTGATTTAACATGGGATACAAGAAATTTTTTAACATCAGGAAAAGGTATTAGTTTTGGATGGCTTACGGAAAGTCCAGAAGAATTTGCAAGGACGCATATTCCTAACAGATTTGAAAGAACCCAAAATTATCGTGCAAATTTATCGCAACTTTCTTTAAGTATGGTGCGTGATATAAGAGATAAAATAAGTGTTGAAAAGAAATTTAAAACTAGTATATATCATGGTCTTAGAAGAGATGGTTCACAATTTATTGTTTTCTCTATAGGAACTTTTCAAAGAAATGGTGTTACATATTATAGTTACTTTTATCAACCAGTTATTAATGGTCGAAAAGGCCCAATATCTATTCTTTATGGAAAATACAATATTGCTCTATTATTAGATGATATTGTTTGGAGTAGAAATTATAATCGAAGTGAAAAAGACGCTGTTGATAACATTTTGTTCTCAGAAGCAAATATTAGACAATCTGATTATATTGGTGATGTAAGAGATCGATATGGCCATATAGTATCATCAATAGGAGAAATTCCTAAGAGTCAATATGAGCTTGATATGGTTAAAGGTATTTCTAAAAAAGCATATATGAGAAGTGATGGTAGTCGTTTTTGTATTAGACCAGCAGGACAAGTAAGATATTTTAATTCTAATGGTCGACAAATTCCAATCTACACTTATGTTATTTATGAAAGTCTTTATGAAAGAGGAGAAGAAGCCGTTAAAGTTAATACCGTATATTCAGAAATGGATTTATTTCATGATACTAGAGATAGTTTAATTGCAAATTTATTGACAAGATCATATCTTGATAGAAGAATAAGAGATGGTGGCGGCTATATCGGTTTTGTTGATTCTAATGGGGATGTTATTACTCATCCATTTATTGCGCAAAACTTTAATACAGGTACAAGAATTGATTCTACTAGTTATGGAAAATAATAAAAAATTAGTATAATATATACTAATTTTTTTTAATATGATAAAATGTATTATAGGTGATAATAGATGAACTATAAGACTCAAAAATGGCAAATATTTGGTAAAAGGTTAAACGTTCCAAAATATATAAGAAGGAGAGTTTATGAACATTCTTTAACATTTAAAGAATATGTTGAATATGGCCTTGATATTGATTCTAAAGTACCTATTGAATGTATTGAACCAAATGATCGAAAGATTGTTGAAAGATTTGGTGTTCAAAAATGTAAAGATCTTGATTGGGAATTACTTGATTTTGATATTTATCTTAAAGATATAAATATTCGTGACGTTTTATTAACAATAAGTCCTGATGTAGATGATATCAATCAAAAATTATATGAATTAATAGTTGATAGCATATCTCCTGAAAATTATTCTTCTAGAATGAAAAAAATATATACTGATCGTTTTATGGAACCAAATGACTATGAAAATGATTATGAGAAAAATATGGCTTATCGTTTTAATGAAGGAAGATTAGGATTAGATCAAATAATTAAAAACTGGGAGTTATTTAAAGATAAAAATTTAAGTCTTTGTCTATCAAGAGATTATAGAAATACGGCTCATATTACTAATGATGTTTTAAAAGAATTTGTATCATCATATGAATCTTTAATACCTTTAGTAATAGAAAGAGGTAATATTTATACATTCATTAGCGAAATAATGAATCTTGAGCCAGAAGAAAGATTAAATTATATTAAAACTTTTACAGATAATCTTTTGAATGATAAAGATAATAGTTTAACGAACGATGAATATCGAGAAATCTTTAAATATTCTTCAATGAGAGATTATTTTGTTGAAATAAATTCAGATCGTGACTTAGATAGACTATTTGAAGAGTTGGAAGAATTACCAGAAGATTATATCTATAATATTCCTTTTCCTATATCTGTTTTAGCGAATTATCACGTACTACGTTTTATTAATGAATATGGTTTAAAAAATATTGTTGATTTTGATAATGAATGTGGACAATTCTTTTCAAAGAATGATTGTGAGATGCTTAAATTAACATATAATATGTACTTGCATTATCATCATGGAATAGAAGGAAGTAGTCTTTTTATTAGAACTTCGACGATAGATGAAAATGGTAATTATATTGATTTCCCTTATACAAAAGATCAATTCTATGAAGTAATGAGAAGAATGATTTTATTTGGCCCAACAGATGGAACGATGAGAGATAAAGCTCCTGATTATCGAAGTATGGAAGGAGAATTCAGAACAAGAAATCAGGATCTATTTATAAGCCCCGATGCTCCAGAAGAATTACAGAAACTTTTTTATACTAAAGCTATAACACCAGGATTTATTACAGAGCATCCTGAGTATATTGAATATTTAAGAGGTAAATATTTAAGTTCATGTTTTGTACATAAAGAAATAGGAATATATAATGAAGCTGGTTATAAAGACTATGTTCTTTTCTATAAATATCTTGATGAAAAATTTGGCTTTGATGAAACAATGAAACTCATTGCCGAATATGGTGATATTTTAGATATTATTCATGATTGGAATATTATACAAAAATATAATTTAGATTTTGCTTTTCATGGTGATGATGATATTTCCGAGTTTAGAAAGAAATTTAATGAACTTTTTGTAAAAGTATTTGTAAAAGAGAATATTGATTTCCCAAGATCTATTCCTCAAGGTTTAAAAGATAATTATCCTATGTATTTCTTACCTGATACTGCACCAGAAGAAATTAGAAATAAATTCTATAAGCGAGAATTAACCGTTCAAGACTTTGAGAATAGTAAAATAATTGATTATTTTGATAAAACAAATATTGTATATGGTTTTCCTTCTGATTATTTTTGGATGCGTCCATTATTTGAAAACACAAATAATATGAAGTTAGCGAATTTAAATCGTTTGAAAATAATGATTTCTTATAGCAAAATTCAAGATATTGAATTACAAAATACTTTTAAAGAATACATCGTATCTGCTGGTGATGATATTGAAAAGATTGATTTTGATAATTTAGATTTTATAGCTACTGTTTTATCAAAATTATCATTATCTAATTCTAGTGAAATATATGCATTTAGAAAAGAACTTGCAACGCAAATATTAAATTCTGATAATCCTCTTGAAACACTATCAAAAATTGAAGATTTGTTTATAAGAAATAATATTCCTACTGTTGGAAAAATATATTCATGTTTTGAAATATTACATCCTGATTTTAAAGGTTTTAATTTTGAAAATTCAATGATATCACCAGTTTTAAAGAAATCATCAAGAGTATCTAAAAAAGTAGTTGTATTTTCAGATTTAATTAAAGCAACATTTGGTTCAAATAACAGATCAGTAAATGCATATTTAAATAATATTGAATTTGGTTCTAAATTGTATGAAAGAATAAGAACTGGTGAACTTAATTATGATGCTTTAAGTGAGATAGAGAAGAGAGAATTAATTCTTTTCAGTAAACATTTAATAACTTTGTATAATAATACCTTAATAGCTAAAAGATCTAATAATTTTTATGATTCCACTGGTGATGTAATTAAAGATATTTTAGAAGTTGCTAAGAGAATTTCTCCTAATGAAACTCTTGATTACAATATTGGTGATCGTATTATTAAAATGTTCTGCGGTTTTAGTGGTATTGAAACTCTTGAACAAGCTAAAGCTTATATTAGACAAAAAGTATCTATTGCTGATAAACGAAATAGAGAAGCAGGAACACATGACATGGTTTTAAAACAAGGGGATTATATCAAAGGTATTGGTAAGATTACTTATCTAAGAAATATCTTGCAAAATGGTAGTGTTGCCAAAGAATTCTTAGGTCCTAGTGCTGGTAGTGATGCTACACCTCTTGATACCGATTTATCAAAAGTATTAATCAGTGGTTCAACAAGTGAAATGCTTGATAGTGTAGAAGCTAAAGGTTATGGTCCTATATGGTTTGTCCTAAAAAATAATGATCGTTTTGTAACCACTAGAACAATCGATGATGATTTAGATGTTCCAAGAGATTTATCTAAATTAGAAATCTTTTATACAGGAGCAGTAGGTAAAGGTCATTATGGAATAAGAACAGGTTTTGCCTCAAGTGAAATTGACTATATTGTTATGGAAAGTTATGATCCTCGTGTTGGTCTTGAAATAGCGATTAATGGATTCTATATTCCCGTTGCCAATAAAGAAGGTAAAATTATATTTACTCCAAATGATTATGACATGTTAAGAGCTAAAATGAGTGGATTATCATATTATGGTGAAAATGAATATCAATATTCAGAAAGTTTAGTTACTCCTGAGACAGAATTAATTGCATCCCAAATAGAGCAAAGTAATTATGAAACAAATATGAAACGATCAAAAATTAATGAAATAATCCAAAAAGCTTTGGAAGAAGTAGGACTTAATTTAAAAACTTCCATTGATGGTGACTTAACTCCAGGTTATGTTGAATTAATAGATACAGGTTCAACAGGACGTGGTACTAATAAACCAGGAGATGGTGATTTTGATTTCATGATGCGTCTTGATCGGGCAATTATGTCAAATCCAGCAAAATTAGATGCTTTAAAGCGAACTTTATTAAGAAGTTTTGGTAAATCTGGAGCAGGTGAAATAACAGGTACTGGTGACTTTAGATTAAAAGGTGTTCAAATTGATGAAAAAACAGTTGTTGATATTGATATTACCTTTACAGAGAAAACAGATAAAGTAACCTATTCAACGGATATGGCTTTACAAGATCGTCTATTAACAATAAAAAGAAATGATCCAGAAAGATATAATTATGTTGTTGCCAATATTTTACTTGCTAAAAAAGTATTAAAAGCTGCTGGTGTTTATAAACCAAATCGAGGAGATACTCCTCAAGGTGGTTTAGGTGGTGTTGGTATCGAGAATTGGATATTACAAAATGGTGGATCATTTATTGATGCTGCAATAAGTTTCCTTGAAGCGAGTCAGGGAAGAAGCTTCCAAGAATTTCAGCAAGTATATCGTATATGGGATTTTGGCGAAAATCATTTAGCTGAAAGACGTGGACAGTATTCTCATGATAATTTTGTAACTGGTAATATGAGTGAAGAAGGTTATAAAAAGATGTGTGAAGTTTTAACAAATTATTTAAAGTTATCATATCAAGGAGAAGATAGACACTCCGTTTCAATGTAAAATAAAAAGCGATGAATTAATCATCGTTTTTTTACATTTGACAATAATAAAAAAATGTAAAATGCATGATTATTGTCCTATCTGTGATATTATTATAATAGGAAGGTATATGATGGATAAATTAATTGATTTAACAGGTTTAAATGGTTTCAGATTAGAAGCTGCGATTAAGAAAAATTTAGATATGCTTTTAAGAATAAATCTTCATGATTTTGTACTATATTTTAAAGAATTAATTACGGTAGATGTTAGTTATAGTCCTGAATATTCTAAATATGCAATGAACTATTATGGAGATGCAATTAAAGATTATGATTTTATATCAAAGTATCCAGATGTTATATTTGAATCTTCCTATTTCTTAATTAATTTTCGAAAAGATTTTACTGCTATGATGAAAAATGTTCCTATTGGACTTTATCAAGTAAATAAAAAAAAGTTTATGGATTTAGTAAAATCAGCAATAAATAGATGTGATAAATTATATTATGCAAAAGATATTCTTGATTATTTTTATCAGAATACAGGTGATATTTATTTTAGACAAATATATGAGTTAATTAAAAGTAAAGAGCCTCATGACTTATCACAACATATTTTCGCCTTATTTGATGATATTTCTAATTTAGAGGAAGTATCCAATAATTGGGAAAGATATTCTAAAGTTTATTTCACTAAGATTATAAATGGCAATGATATAAGAAAAACTAAAGAAGTTTTATGTTTAAAAATATATAACTGTAGTTTTGAGTCGATGAGTAAAAGATATTATCAATATATTATATCTAATCGTACAAGTGAACTTGATAATATGATACTTCTTTTCGAGAAAATTGTTGCTGCTCAAACGAAAGATGATTTATTGCAAATATATAATGATTCGGAACTATTAAGTGAAGAACAAAGAAAAGCAATTCAAGGTACGTTTGATGATATTGGAAACCAAATAGATATTGATTCAAAAAAAGGATTATCCGAGGTGTCAAGTTATCGTCCACCAGAAGAAACAAAGATTAAAACTGTTAATGGCGTAGGTGTGTTTGATATTAGTGAAACTGATTTTTCTTTAATAATTCACAATGTTTCAGCTGGATTAGGAAATAGTGAAATAACTGATGCAGCAAGTGTTGATTTATCTATATGGGAAAGCCTTGAAACAACTGGTAGTATAACAATTTCGAGTTCAGAAATATCTAATAGTTTTTTGGGTCATGTAACGCGAAAGCAAAATAATCGTACAGAAGTTATTTTTGCTTTTTCAGATATTCCTCCTGATGAGATATTAACTTCTGGAATACAGGATTTAGGCTTTAATACAGGAGTAGAAGATTATAGTAAAGTATCAAAAACTGATGGTTCTGGACAATGTTTTTTAGCTGAACAATTAATGACAAATTGTTTTGCGGACTATAATGAGATTATTATTAATCGATTCACCGATAAATCTAAAGTAAAAAAAAGATTACCAAATTATATAGTTTGTTATGATGAAATAAACGAATTAAGTATGAGATATGCTGAACACTTCCATATACCAATTTTGTTTATTGATACTAAAAAATGTGCGTATCGAAATGCAGCTATAATAAAACAAAAACTTGATAATACAGTCGATCCATATAGCTTACTTAATAATATTAATGGTTTCTTCTCTTTCATTTGTGGTTTAAAGCATAACAGTGTTGTATTTGAAATTGCTGATAAAATTGATTGGCAAGAAACAATGTTAAATGCAATTAATAATGTTATAAAACATGTTAAATCAATTAGTGATATGCGAAAACTACTGATGATTATAGATTATATATATGAAAATGTTCCAAAATATTTTCAAGGAATACTTAAGTCAACTAATAATTCTAATGAAAATTATAGTGCTATTACCGATAAGTTTGTAAATTTTCAACAAAAAATAGATATTGTTAGACGAAATATTCAAGCTAAATTAAAAGGTATTCCATTGGCTAATAATGATGTAATAGAAGAAAATAATGAAATAAGACGATAAATGATAATAGAAATGATAAAGTGATATGTAGAATTTTGTATAAAAAAATAATTGTATTACTTTAATCATTTTTATTTATTATCATATCTTGTAGTTATAATGGTTCTCGTATATAATACTCACTTGTGAGGTTTTGAATGAAAGAAATAATCGTTGACCGAAATGGTAAAAAGGGTATATTTTCTACATATTATGTAAGGAATGATAACTTTTTATTTAGTACTAAAGATTTTAATATAGAAGACAATTTTGAAGAATGTTTTTACATAATAAAATTAGGATCAAATGTTCATCCTAGAATATACTATAGTGAAAAGAAAAATAATGAGTGGGTTAAGAATAAAGAATTTATTGGTGATTTTTATTCCCTTATGGATTTTATTGTTGATAACAAATCTAGTATCTTTTGTATAAGAGGTTTTAGTAGAGCAGTTATGGGAAGATTCATGCTTATTCTTAATAATCTAAAGGGTACAAATATTCAACCAATTAGATTTGCTAATGTTATGATAGAATCAAAAAATTAAATCAACAATTAGAACAAATGGATGAAACAACAACTGAAGATTATATGAGGACAGCAAATAGTGTTGTTGGTGAAGAAAGACATAAGACTCGTCAAAGAGTTATAAAAATGAAAAAAAGAGTTAAGTAAGAAAAGTAATTAATTAAAGAAAAAAGACGAGATAAATAAATCTCGTCTTTTTTACTAGATTTTTATAATAATATTTATAACAATAAAAAAACCTAACATTTGTTTTGTTAGGGTAAATATCAATGGAGCAGATGACGGGAATCGAACCCGCGTCCTAGCCTTGGCAAGGCCATATTCGAGCCACTAAACTACATCTGCATAATAATAATTAAAAAATGGAGGGGCCAGACGGATTTGAACCGCCGCTCAGGGAGTTGCAGTCCCATGCCTTACCGCTTGGCTATGACCCCATTCGCTTAATTAATTATAGCAAAGCATATATGTAAAATCAAGTGTTTTTTGTCAAAAAAAATCAATAAAAAAATACGCAAAAATTTCGTTGTAAATTATCATGTAAATTAATTGTTTTTTAATAGAGTGATACCTATAATAACGTCTTGTAACGAGAGGAGTGATATTATGTTAAAAACTAATCTACCTGTCTTGATATTACATGACGTAGTATTGTTCCCTCATGCCGAAGTAAAACTTGAATTTGATCGAAGTGAAGATAAGAAAATTATTTCATTATCTGAAAATTATTTTAATAATTATATTTTTATTATTTCTACAAAAGATGATATTTTAAAAACTAAAAAATTTCCGACAATTGGTGTTGTGGCTCAAGTTAAATTTAAAATAGATATGCCTAATGGTCTTATGAAAGTATCATTTAAAGGTATTAGTCGTGCTAAAGCTCATAATTATCATTATGATAATGATATATATGATGTTAATATTACAAATGTTGAAGTAGATAAAATAACTCCAACAGAAGAACTTGCTAATGCTCGTGTTTTAAAAAACCTTTTTGTTGAATATTTAGATAACAAGAGATCTTTAGGAAATAGTGTTATTTCACAAATAGAAGATATTAATAATATTGATGTTTTAACAGACTCTATTGTATCTTTTATGCCAATATCATTTGATAGACAATTAAGTTATATTAATGAATTAGTACCACTTTCACGTGTTACAATGCTTGTTGATGATCTTCATTACGAATTATCTCTTCTTGAATATGAATCAAGTCTTGATGATCGTGTAGAAGTAAATCTTGATAATAGTCAAAAAGAATTTATTTTACGTGAGAAGTTACGTATTATTAATGAAGAATTAGGAATTGAAGAAAATCCTGATGTTGCTAAGTTAAAAGATAAACTGGAACATCTTGATGCACCTCTTCATGTAAAAAATAGAATAAGTGAAGACTTAGAGCGATATAAACTCTGTAATGCGAATTCTCCAGAAGTTGGTATTTTAAGAAATTATCTTGATACACTTTTTGCTCTTCCTTGGAATAAAAGTACAAAAGATAATAACGATATCAAAAGTATTAAAGAAATATTAGAGAATAGTCATTATGGTCTTGATAATGCTAAAGAACGTGTTATTGAATACATTGCTACTAAAAAATATACTAAAAGTAAAAATAGTCCTATTATTTGTCTAGTTGGACCACCAGGTGTAGGTAAAACAAGTCTTGCTAAAGCTATTAGTTTAGCTCTTAAAAGAAAATGTGTAAAAATCTCTGTTGGTGGAATTAATGATGAAGCAGAAATAACTGGTCATAGAAGAGCCTATGTAGGTGCTGCACCAGGTAAAATAATAACAGGACTAAAACGGGTAGGTGTAAATAATCCTGTTTTTATTATCGATGAAATTGATAAAATGACTAAAGATATAAAGGGTGATCCTGCCTCCAGTTTATTAGAGATTCTTGATAAAGAACAAAATGATAAATTTGTTGATCATTTTATTGAAGAAGAGTTTGATTTATCTAATGTTATGTTTATTTTAACAGCGAATTATATTGATAAAATCCCTGATGAATTAAAAGATAGATTAGAAATAATTGAACTAACTAGTTATACGCTTTTAGAAAAAGTTAATATTGCAGAAAACTATTTATTAAAGAAATTATCTGAAGAATATAAAGTAACTAAAGATGAATTTAATCTTCGTCATGGAACAATTATTAAAATTATTAATAATTATACTCGAGAAAGTGGTGTTCGTGAACTTGAAAGATTAATAAGAATGTTATATCGAAAATTTATTTATTGTAAGTTAATTAATAATGAAATAATTGATGTAAATGATTTAACAAAATATTTAGGTCCTATTAAATATCCTCAAGATGAAAATTATGATAATACAATAGGTATGGTAAATGGTCTTTCTTATAATCCAATGGGTGGAGCTTTAGTTAAAATAGAGTCTGCAATGTATCCTGGTACTGGTATTATTACAGCATCATCATCACTTGGTGATATGATTAAAAATTCTATGGATTTAGCTTTTATTTATTTAAAAAGTCATGCCAAAGATTTTAAGATTGATTATAATCTTTTAAATGAAAATGATTTTTATCTTAATTTTCCTAATTTAAATCAAAAGAAAGATGGCCCATCAGCAGGAGTAAATATTGTAACATCTTTATTAAGTTTAATTAAGAAAGTTAAGATACCTAAAAATATATCTATGACTGGTGAAATAACTTTATCTGGTAAGATTATTCGTGTAGGTGGTCTTAAAGAAAAACTTACAGTTGCTTTATCAAATAATATTGACACCTTATATCTACCTTATGATAATAAAAATGATACGATTGACTTTGATGGTGAATATAAAGATAAACTAAAGATTATATTTGTTGATAATTATTTAGATATTTTTAAAAGTTTGTTTAAAAAATAACTATTTTACCTAAAATAGTTATTTTATTTTAGGAAATATGATATTCTATTAATAGGTGTTATATGAAAAAAATAGTTTTTATTGTATTATTACTATTAATAACTTATAATGTAAAAGCCTTAAGATGTGAATATAAGATTGATCACAATAATGTTGGTCTTATTATTACGGTTGGTAGTGATAAAGGTATTAATGCATCTTTAAGTGGAGGCGTTTACTTAATGCCTGGTAGGACTAACGATATTGGTGAATTTATTAAATTGACGCAAAATAGTTCATGTCCACCTAAGGCTTATTATGCTTGTAAGGCTAGTAAATACTGTAGAATAAATACGAACTATTTTGTGGATAATAACGCTGTATTATATGGTGTTTTGGAATTAAAAAGTCAATCTCAAGGTACCGTAATTGATGATGATGGAGATGGTGAT
>JAEEGI010018735.1_pt1 | contig 14041 bp, 10 predicted proteins | sample 8958751 | NCBI WGS metagenome assembly JAEEGI01 (sample SAMN16246545, study PRJNA631951) | gut metagenome | biome: gut microbiome; feature: rumen; material: KS-attached | host: Bos | place: Iran: Karaj | collected 2018-10
TAGCCGAGATCCAGGAGGAGACCGTCCGGTTCTGCTACAACGTCACTCGCAGGACCGGCACCACCCGTAAGGAAGTGGCTCACGCTGACCGTGAGATCAAGGACGAGTACCGCGACGAGACGGTGACCCGCGGAAGCGCAGCCCAGACCAATCAGGCCTTCCAGGTTCAGGGCACCGGACGAAACGGTCAGCTTCCCAAGGAGGCTCCGAAGCCGGAGGACGCCAGGAAGCCTGAGACCTTCAGACGTGAACAGCCCAAGATCGGACGCAACGATCCCTGCCCCTGCGGCTCGGGCAAAAAATACAAGAATTGCTGTGGGAGGAATCAATGAGGATAACAGTAAACGAAACGGGGAGAAGGGAATACTATGACGAGGTGCTCTACGTGGCATCCAACTACAAAAGATTCCAGAAAAACCCCAATAAGAAGATAAAGGGCTTCATCAAGGCTATGCTTTTGCCCACCATACTTTATATAGTCATGGTGGTGATAATGCTTTTGCTCTTCGGACAGGACAGGGATCCGCTCTTTTTGCTCCTGGCCGGAATGCTGGTGTTCGTGGTAGTTTTCTTCGTGATATATCTGGTAAGGGGCAACAGGCAGATCAACGCCATGATGGCAGGCAACGGCACAAGGTATATCGATGTCAACGGTGAGGGCGTCACATTCGAGGATGATAAAAAGACCATAGCACAGAAGTGGACCAACATCATGGCAGTGCTGCTGGGACCCCACTCGGTGGTTTTCCTGCCCATAGGGACCGACGGTGCGCTGATCACCATTGACAGAAAATACGAAGAGGAAGTGCTGAAGGCGGTCCGCGAGACAGGCCACGGCGATCTGATTGTAGAACGCAAATAGACGATTTAACCCGACGAGCCCCGAAAATGGGACTTGTCAGATCTTAAAATATACGCAGTGGATGCGTGAAAGGGGAAAGACGAATGCTCAAACTTGATCCCATCAAGCAGGAAATACCGGAATTAAGACCGGTAATGGCAGACGTTCGCCGGTCCCTTTGACCTGGACAGGGTCAAAGATGAACTGGACAGAACGAACAGAGAAATTGAACAGCCGGACTTCTGGAACAATGCGGAATATGCCCGGAAGGTCATGACCGACAAGAGCCGCATGGAGCAGACCATCCAGTCCTATGAGAAGATGGAGACGGCTCTCCGCGACATCGAGGAGATGATCGAGCTCTGCGAAATGGAGGAGGACGAGGAAACGGCCGATTCCATAGTGGAGGACTTCGGGAAGTTCAAGGAGGAACTGGAATCTCTCAGAATATCCACCCTCCTCACCGGAAAGTACGACAAGAACAACGCCATCCTCTCCATACACGCCGGAGCCGGCGGAGTGGAGGCCATGGACTGGGCGGAGATGCTCTTCAGGATGTACAGCAGATGGTGCGACTCCAAGGGCTACAAGGTGAGAGTCCTGGACTACCAGGACGATACCGAGGCAGGCATCAAGTCCGCCACCATAATCGCTGAGGGCGAGAACGCCTACGGCTATCTCAAGAATGAGAAGGGCACTCACAGGCTGGTGAGGATCTCTCCCTTCAATGCCCAGGGCAAGAGGCAGACGTCTTTTGCGCTGGTGGAGGTGACACCGGAGCTCACGGATGACGTGGAGGTGGAGATCAATCCTGAGGATCTGAGGATCGACACCTACCGTTCCTCAGGCGCCGGCGGTCAGCACGTCAACAAGACCGACTCCGCCATCAGGATCACCCACCTTCCCACGGGTATCGTGGTCACATGCCAGAACGAGAGGTCCCAATTCCAGAACAAGGACATGGCCATGCGAGTCCTGAAAGCCCGCCTTCTGGAGAGGGCCGAGGAGGAGCGCAAGGCCAGCATCAAGGACATCAAGGGCGACCTGGGCATGGGGACCTGGGGCAACCAGATCAGGTCATATGTTTTCCAGCCCTACACCATGGTCAAGGACCACAGGACGGGCTACGAGGTATCCAACGTGAACGGTGTTATGGACGGTGACCTGGACGGCTTCATCAACGCCAAACTGCAGATGAGAGATGATGAATAAAGTAAAGAAACTTACCACAGTGTTCTGGGATTTCGACGGGACGCTGGTGAATACCAATGACGTGATCCTTGAGTCTTTCAAGGCCACCTACATCCACTATTACGGAGAGACCAAGCCGGTGGAGTACATAACCCGGTTTTTCGGAGAGCCCCTCTACAGCACCATGGCCAGGGAATTCCCGGACATGGACGCCGATGGACCCGTGGCATATTACCGGGAATTCCAGAAGGAAAACGCCGATCAGCTGGTGAAAGAGATCCCCGGCATAAGGGAGATACTCGAGACCATGGAACGCATGGGCGTGCGCCAGTTCATCGTGACCTCCAGGACTAGAGAATCCACTCTTAACTATCTCAAGATGTTCGACATGGAGAAGTTTTTCATCGACATGGTGACCAGCGACGATGACATTCGCCCTAAGCCGGACGCCGATCCGGCTCTTAAGGCTTTGTCCAAGGCCGGCTGCGCCAAGGACGAGGTCATCATGGTGGGTGACGGCCTCTTCGACATCAAGTGCGCCAACAACGCCATGATACCCTCCTGTCTGGTGGGCTGGAGGATAACCGGCGATACCAACGACCGCGTGGGAGATGCGGCGTGGGACTACTATACCGAGACCCCTGAGGACCTAAGGAGTCTGCTTACTGAACTTGCGGAGTAATGCTTAACATCTACTACGGACGGGCTTCCGTCGACCACGAAAAGTTCATATTCAGCCACGTGGACCCGCGCAAGCGGGCCCTGATCATAGTTCCGGACCAGTACACCATGGAAGCCGAGAACAGGCTTTTCAGGGAGACCGGGGCTGAGGCCATCATGGACACTGAAGTACTGTCCATGTCCAGACTGGGCTACAGGCTTCTGAACGAGCTGGGCGGCTCCCGCCGCACCTTCATCGACAAGAACGGCCGCCAGATGATCCTGTCCGGAGTAGCCATGGAGCAGCGCGAAAACCTTCAGGTCTACCGCGGCCTGGAGCGCAAAACATCCTTCCTGGAGAAGGTCAACGACTTCATCTCCGAGATCAAGCAGTACAACTGCGGCCAGGAGGAGCTGATCCGTATCCGCGACAGCGTGGAGGAGGGCACCTACCTCTGGCGCAAGCTCAGCGACCTGATCCTCCTCTACCAGAGCTACGAGGAGAAGATAGAGGGCAGATACACGGATTCCGAGGATTACGTGGATCTTTTCCTGAGCAAAATATCCCAGTCCCGCCTGATCCGCGACAACACAGTGTGGGTCTACGGCTTCGACAGCTTCGCCCCCAAGGCGCGCATGGTCCTGGGGGAGCTCATGGCCTGGGCAAAGGACGTGAACGTGGTGCTGACCTGCTCCCTGGACGAGAATGAGAGGGACAGCGGCATCTTCGAACTGACCAGGACCGTCATGAGGGACCTGGAAAGAGAGGCCTCCACAAGAGGAGTGGAGCACAGGAGGGTAAAGATCCCCGATGGCTTCGAGGCTTACCCTGCGGGCGACGAGTTCGCGGCGGTGCGGCACATCGAGAGGGAGATCTACGCTCTGCCTGCCGGAGAGATCCGCGGCATCCAGCTTCCGGTGATGGTGGAAGCGTCCAACCAGTACACCGAAGCGGAGACTGCGGCCTGCTATGTTTTGCACCTCTTAAGAGACGAGGGACTCAGGCTTCAGGATATCAAGATCATACTGAACGACCAGGAGAACTACGGGCCCATCGTCCGGAGGATCTTCAGGGAATACGGTCTGGAGATCTTCGCGGACCAGGGCAGGGAGGTCAGTGAGAACCCCATCGTGCTCTACATAATGTCTCTGTTCGACTGCGTGAATTCGGACTTCGAGTCAGGTTCGGTGATGACCCTGCTCAAGACCGGGTTCTCAGGGATCGACAGCTTCGAGGACCTGGCTGACCTGGAAAACTATTCCATCAAATACCGTATCAAGGGCCGTATGTGGACGAAGCCCTTCAGACGCGGCGCCGGGGAATACGGTGAGGAGGAACTGGCCAGGATCGAGGGTCTCCGCCAGACGGCGGTGGCGCCTCTTCTCAGATTCAAAGAATTCTTCAAGGCGGCTACCTACGGTGAGTTCGTGGAGAGCTTCTATGGATTCCTGCGGGACGAGGTTGACCTGCCGGGCAAGATCGACAGCCTGACCGCCGCGCAGACTGCAGGCGGCAGGGAGGACCTGGCGGAGGAGACTGACCAGGTCTGGGACGCTGTGCTCAGAACACTGGAGCAGATGAAGGAAGTAATAGGCGGGGAACCCTTCGACGGAGAGACCATGCGCGGCCTGCTGGCCGAGGGTCTGGCCGGAGTCAGGGTGGGCAAACTGCCGCCCACCAGAGACAGCCTTCTCATGGGTACCATGCAGCGCACCAGATTCAGCGACTGCAGGGCGCTGATAGTTCTGGGCGCCAACGAGGGCGTTCTGCCCAAGGGAGACCCGGGACAGGAACTTTTCGGCGAGGAAGAAAAGGAACTTTTCAGAGAGATAGGTATAGAACTTCTAAAATCCGATCCGGTGAAACTCCTGGAGGAAAAGATGGGGATCTATAGGAACCTCAGCTCCGCCCCCAGGCTATACATTAGCTACTACATGGCCGACGCAGAGGGCAAGGCCTGCCGCTGCTCTTCGGTCTGGAATAAACTGAAGGAGATCTTCCCTGAGGCAAAGGGCCGCATCCTGCCTGATGTGGTCTCCGCGGGGGACGATCTCAAAATGATGAACGGACGCATGAGCGGCCTCAGGTTCATCGCCAACTCCCTGGAGGATCTAACCGAAAACGGCGGCGATCTGTCCGAGGCTGTGAGCCGCGGCATCAACTGGTACAAGTACCACGATCCTGCCAGGCTGGCCCAGATAAGGGACGGCATTTCCTTCGACAACAAGGTGGAGGACCTGGGCAGGGAGGCTGCCAGAGAGCTTTACAGATTCGACCCGGAGAAGGGCATATCTCTCAGCCCCTCCAGGATCGAGAAGTTCAGCCGCTGCCCCTTCTCCTACTTCATAGGCTACGGCCTGAAGCCTGACGAGAGGAGGATCTTCGAGCCTGATTCCAGAAGCGTGGGAGACATCTACCACCACTGCCTGAAGAGGCTTTCAGACGAACTGACCGTGGACGGCATGGAAGTCACCGCCCCGGAGTCTCCGTGGATGACGGTGACCGACGAGGAGCTCATGGCAAAGGTGGACAGCTACATGAACGAGGAGTCCGCCTCCTACTATGACGGAGTCTTCATCCAGGGCAAAGCCGAGGAGTATCAGACCGGACGCATCCGCGAGGCCTGCTACAAGACCTGCAGAAACCTGGTGGACCAGGTGAGAGAGGGAACCATCGAGAGGGCTCTTTTCGAGGCCCGCTTCGGCAGGTCCTTCAGAGGGACCATCCCGCCCATCGAGATACAGACCGGCACTGATCAGGAGCCTTCCAAGGTCTACATCGAGGGAGTCATCGACAGGGTGGACTATCTCCCCGGCGACAGGGTTAAGATAATCGACTACAAGACCGGGAGCATCGAATTCAAGCCTGAAGAGGCGAGGAAGGGCTACCTGCTGCAGCTCATGCTTTACATGGAGGCTGCCCGGGAGAAGGTCAAACGCCCGGCCGGTGTGTTTTATTACCACATAAAAGATCCCCTGATCGACGCCACCGATCCTGCCAAGGCCGTGGACGTGGCGGGGGAAGTAACCAAAGAACTCAGACTTGACGGCGTCGTGGTGGACGATCCGGAAGTCATCGCCGGCATCGCCGGAGACTTCACCGGCACCTCCGGCGTGATCCCCGTGACCCGCAAAAAAGACGGCTCCATCAAGAAGACAAAGAGCATCATTTCCGAGGAAGATTTCAACGATATGGAAAGTTCCGTGATGCATGTGGTCAAGGGCAAGGTGGAGGACCTGCTCAAGGGCAGGGCGGCCATCGAACCTATGGTGGGAGACAACAACTCCAACGCCTGCGTCTACTGCGAGTACAGGTCTGTATGCCGCTTCGACAAAGTCTTCGAGGGCAACAAAATGCTGGATCCCAAGGTGTGACAGTGGAGGAATAATTGAGAAAACAGCACTACGCATGGGTCATCTGCTTCGCAGGGGCACTGCTTATATTCATATCCATGGGGGTCGTCTCCAATGGCTTCGCCATTTTTTTGCCGTACCTGAGGGAGGAGTTCGGCCTGACCAACGCCCAGACATCCACGCTGGTGACGGTCAGGCTCATCATGAACTTCATATCCCTCATATTCATCGGCATCTACTATGATCGCCTGAATATCCGCCTGGGCACCACCATTTCGGTGGGATTTGCCGTGGTGGGTTTTTTCATGTACAGTTTCGCCAGGTCATACCCCATGTTCCTGGCGGCAGCGGCGGTTGCCGGCCTCACCTACGGCCTGGGGTCCATGGTGCCCGCGTCGATACTGATGAACCGCTGGTTCTACAGGCACAAAGCCCTGGCCATAAGCATCTGCTCCGCAGGTTCAGGCGTGGGATCCATCCTGATCCCGCCGGTTATCACAGGACTGCTTTCGGTGATGACACTGTCTCAGGTCTTCCGGCTGATCGCCTTCTTCATGCTCATATGTATGGTGGTGCTTTTCCTGATCATCCGGAACGACCCTCGCGAAATGGACCTGGGGCGCTACGGTGAGTACCACGAGGGACTGTCGGAAGCCGCAGCCAACCTGCAAAAGGCTCAGCCCGGCAAGGGAGAGATGCCGGCCACCATCATGCTTATCGCCTGCTTCTCCTGCCTCCTCATGGGAGCCCAGGGGAACCCGGGGATGTCCCACATACCGGTTCTCTACAATTCGGCTGGCTTCACTACGGTGTTTTGCGCCACCCTTCTGAGCATCATTGGCATAGCCCTGACCGTGGGCAAGATCGCCTTGGGCGAGCTCACCGACAAGGTGGGAAGCTACAGGGCGACCATAGTGTTCTGTGCGCTTTTGGCCCTCGGGAATCTGCTGTGCAGCCTGGGCGGCGTGGCAGGGAGCATGGGCGGCTCCGGCGGCGCCATACTGGCCATCGTGTCCGTATTCGTGCTGGGGCTGGGATACTCCATATCCACCATCGGCCCGTCCCTCTGGGCAGGTCACCTGGCCTCGGAGATGTCCTACGCCAGGGTGCTGCGCTCCTTCCAGCTGTACTACGCCTTCGGCGCCCTGGTGACGGGGACGGTGCCCGGGATACTGGCCGACGTGTTCGGAGGAAGCTACGTGCCGGCCTTCATACTGTTCACGGCGCTGAGCCTGGCCGCATCGGCCCTGATGATCGTGGCGTACAGGAAAAGATGATTTCAAAAAACCAAAAAAGGCACTTCCGCAGGAAGTGCCTTTTCATATGCGACAATTATATGCTCACTTCGCCCCTCAGGTTGGTCTCCATGGCTCTCACCAGAGTCTGGCGGTCAACTCCTTTGCTCAGCAGATAGTAGAGCTTGGCGACCGCGGCCTCCGTGGTCATGTCCATGCAGGAGATGGCGCCGGCGTTTTTGAGGCTGGACGAGGACGCGTAGGCGCCCAGTCTGGCGGTTCCCTGATTGCACTGAGAGCAGACGGCGATCACCGTGTCGCTGTCCCGAGCCAGCTTGAGGAACTGGTCGAAGGCCACGCCCGAAGGGATGTTGCCGGAGCCGAAGGCCTCAACGATGACTGCCTTCATGGTGCCGGACACCAGAGACTCGAAACGCTGGAAGTTGATGCCGGGGAAAAGCCTGAGCACCGCAATGGGCACGGGGCCGAATTCGCAGAGCTTGAAGTCGTCGCTCTGGACCGGCATGCTCAGAGCCTTTTTGTGGTAGCGGACGTTGATGCCGACTGTGGCAAGGGGTCTGTAGTTGGGAGACTTGAAGGCGTCCAGAGTATCGGCGGAGACCTTTATGGAGCGGTTGCCGCGGTACAGCTCGCCGTTGAAGAAAACTCCCACCTCCCGGGCCACCTCGTCGGCTGCCAGAAGCAGCGCGTTTATCAGGTTCGACAGCCCGTCGGAGCCCACTCTGCACATGGGTATCTGACTTCCGGTGAAGATCACCGGCTTGTCCAGCCCCTCCAGCATGAAGGACAGCGCCGAGGCCGAATAGGCCATGGTGTCCGTGCCGTGGAGGACCACGAAACCGTCGTAATCATCGTACCTTTCGGCGATGGCGCGTCCGATCTTGTTCCAGTGTTCCACCGACATGTCAGAGGAATCCAGAAGGGGGTCGAACTCCACCAGGTCCCACTGAGGCATGTCAGGGTACCTGAGCTGAGGGATATCCTTGAGGAGATCCCCGAAATAGCCGGGCTTCGGCGCGTAGCCGTCATCCGTGGGCACCATTCCGATGGTGCCGCCCGTGTATATCACGCAGACTTTATTGTCCATTTTTTTCCTTTCTTGGCAGGGTAACAACCTTACTTCAAAATAATTTTATCATACTCCGCAGGATTTACAAGGCATTAATATTTTGCTACAATTTGAAGTGCCGGAGTCGCCCCGACCCCGCACCATTAACAGCCAAAAAACATCATTGATTCATAAGGAGGTATGAAATGCCTAATACACCTACTCCCCATAATGAAGCTAAACTGGGTGATTTCGCCAAGACCGTGCTTATGCCGGGAGATCCCCTGAGAGCTCAGTTCATCGCAGAGAACTTCCTTGAGGACGCCAAGCTGGTGAACAACGTCCGCGGCATCCACGGCTACACCGGTACCTACAAGGGCAAGCCCGTATCCGTCATGGCTTCCGGCATGGGAATGCCCTCCATGGCCATCTATTCCTATGAACTTTTCAACTTCTATGACGTTGAGAACATCATCAGAGTGGGCACCGCCGGCGTCATCAATCCCTCGCTGAAGGTCAGAGACGTGGTCTTCGGACAGGGCGCCTGCACCAATTCAAACTTCGAGAGACAGTTCAACCTGCCCGGCACATACGCCCCCATCTGCTCCTTCGAGCTCCTGGAGAAGGCAGTGAACGCCGCCAAGGAGATGGGCATCGATCCCATCGTGGGCAACCTGTACTCATCGGATATTTTCTACGATGATGCCCAGAGCCTCAAGGACTGGCAGAAGATGGGAGTTCTGGCCACAGAGATGGAAGCCGCCGCTCTCTACATGAATGCAGCGAGAGCAGGCAAGAACGCTCTGGCCATCTGCACCATTTCTGACAATCCCTTCACAGGAGAGGTTACGACTCCTGAGGAGAGACAGAACACCTTCACGACCATGATGAAGATCGCTCTGGAGGTCGCCATCGCCTGACGGCCCTCCGGCGCAAAACATCGGCGGCCCAAACCCGCCGGAAATGAAACAAAAAGCAAAAAATCGGAGGTCATGTAAAAAATGAGTAAAGAATATCCCCTTAACGTACCTGCACCCAGACATTTCAGTTTCGCCGTGAAAGACCTGCCTGAGGTCACAGTGGAGCAGAGAGAAAGAGCCCTCAGGGCCACCCACTACAATGAGTTCGCTTTTCCCTCGGGAATGCTTACGGTGGACATGCTCTCAGACTCCGGCACAACTGCGATGACCAACTACCAGTGGGCTTCCCTCTTCATGGGAGACGAGGCTTACGGCAGGAATACCGGCTATTATGTTTTGCTGGACACCTTCAGGGACATATTTGAAAGGGGAGGAGAGAAGAACTGGAAAAAGATCATCGATCTGGTCAGGACCGACTGCAGAGACGTGGAGAAGATGATGGATGAGGTCTATCTCTGCGAGTATGAGGGCGGACTATTCAACGGAGGCGCCGCTCAGATGGAGCGCCCCAACTCCTTCATCATCCAGCAGGGCAGGGCCGCTGAGTCCGTGCTCATGGAGATCGTCAGGAACATCCTCAAGGCCCGCCACCCGGGCAAGGTCTTCACCATTCCTTCCAACGGTCACTTCGACACCACCGAAGGAAACATCAAGCAGATGGGCTCCGTTCCCAGGAACCTTTACAACAAAGAGCTCCTCTACGAAGTGCCGGAGGGCGGCAAGTACCCGAAGAACCCCTTCAAGGGCAACATGGATACCGCCAAGCTCAAGGCTCTCATAGAGGAAGTGGGCCCGGAGAATGTGCCGCTTATCTTCACCTGCATAACCAACAACCCGGTCTGCGGACAGGCAGTGTCCATGGCCAACCTGAGAGAGGTCAGTGAGATCGCCCACAGCTACAACATCCCCTACATCTTCGATGCTGCGAGGTGGGCGGAGAACGCTTACTTCATCAAGATGAATGAAGAGGGCTACGGCGACAAGTCCATCGCCGAGATCGCAACTGAGATGTTCAGATACTGCGACGGATTCTGCATGTCAGCCAAGAAGGACGGCCACGCCAACATGGGCGGAATGCTGGCCTTCAGGGACAGAGGACTTTTCTGGAAAAACTTCTCGGACTTCAACGAGGACGGCTCCGTCAAGACCGACGTGGGCGTGCTCCTCAAGGTCAAGCAGATCTCCTGCTACGGAAACGACTCCTACGGCGGAATGTCAGGCCGTGACATCATGGCTCTGGCCACAGGCCTCTACGAGTCCTGCGACTTCAATTACATGGATGAGCGTGTGAAGCAGGTGGAGTATCTGGCCGACGGCTTCTACAAGGCAGGCGTCAAGGGCGTGGTGCTTCCCGCCGGAGGACACGCAGTCTATATCAACATGGATGAGTTCTTCGACCATAAGCGTGGCCACGAGACCTTCGCAGGCGAAGGCTTCTCCCTGGAACTGATCAGACGCTACGGCATCCGCGTAGCGGAGCTGGGCGACTACTCCATGGAGTACGACCTCAAAACACCCGAGCAGCAGGCTGAGGTGGCCAACGTGGTTCGCTTCTGCATCGACAGGAGCAGGATCACCCGCGAGCACCTGGACTATGTCATCGCTGCGGTGAAGGCTCTCTACGAAGACAGAGAGAGCATCCCCAACATGAGGATCGTCTGGGGACACAACCTTCCCATGAGGCACTTCCACGCATTCCTGGAACCTTACCCCAACGAGGAGAAATAACCGGTAATATGAGCAAAAGACCCCTTTCGCAGCCAGTGCTGCGGGAGGGGGATTTTTTTGCACTGATAGATATAATCGTTGACTGGTGGCATACTTTGTTAAAGTGTGTTAAAATGAAATGCAAGTATTTGGCTCCACGCACAATTTTAACGGAATGTGCAAAAGGACAGGCAGGAGGCGTTGCCTTAAATGAAGATCACTAAAGTAGGCATAGTTGGACTTGGCTCCATCGGAAGCCTTTACGCACAACAGTTTATGAAGGCTGTGGGCAGCGATAACGTGCTGATCATAGCGGATGATGAAAGGATCGCCAGGTACCGGAAGGATGGTCTTAAAATCAACGGTGAGAGGATTACTCTCAGATATGTGTACCAGAGCGAACTTGAGCCGGTGGACCTGTTGATCTTCGCGACCAAATTCTATGATCTGGAGCAGGCCATGGAGCTGGCAAAGGGAGCAGTCAAAGATGACACGGTGATCCTGTCTTTCATAAACGGCGTGACCTCTGAAGATCTGATCTCGCGGAAGCTCGGCTCCGGACATGTCCTGTACTCCACGGTCCAGGGCATGGACGTCAAAAAAGAAGGCTCCTGCGCAGAGATAGGGTCCAGGGGCTTCGTGGTACTGGGAGACAAGAGCAACGCTGCGACAGAGGAACTGAAGGCGGTGCAGGATATCTTTGACAGGGCTGGAATAAGGTATGTGATACCCGAAGATATTTTGAAGGAACTGTACAGCAAATGGATGTGCAACGTGGGGCTGAATCAGACCTGCGCTTTATGCGGCATGGGCTACGGAGCGGTCCACCCGGGAGGACCGTACCATGAAATGTTCAGGGCTGCGATGGAGGAGGCCAGGCAGTGCGCCGCCGCCGAAGGCATCGGGCTTACTGAGAGTGACATAGAACATTGGGTTAAGATCGTCGGAGGTCTGGACCCTTCAGGCGAACCATCGATGCTTCAGGATGTCAGAGCCGGCCGCAGGACTGAGATCGACCTGTTCGCAGGAACCGTGATCAGGCTTGCGGAGAAATACGGAATACCGGTCCCGATCAATGAGGAGTTTTTCAGGAGGCTTTCTTGATGGACATAAATGTAAACTATCTGGGAAATCCCAGGATCACCATAGGCGGCAAAAAAGTTGTGGCGCTTCAGAACAAGAATTTCGCTCTGCTTCTGTATATTTTGTTTAACGAAAGCTGCACCAGGAACGAACTGGCGTCAATGTTCTGGTGCGACTATCCTGAGGAGAGCGCCAAGCGTAACCTGAGAAACAGCCTGTACAAGATCCGCGAGTCTATAGGAAACGACGTGCTGATCATGCAGGGCCATACATACATCGAAGTATCTCCGGAGATCAAGCTGACCAAGGACATCGATATTTTCATAATGGATAATACCGATGAAAAGCTGCTGGAACTGGACAGTTATACCTTCCTTGATCATCTGAATGTGGGAGATTCGGCGGAATTCGAGAACTGGGTCCGCAGTGTCCGCAGTGCCTACGAAAAAATGACTCTCGACCGCGTCAGGAACATCATGGAACAGAGCGTGGCTCAGAATGCGCTGGAACAGGCTGAGAAATGCGCCAGAGTGATCCTGGAACTGGATCCATACAATGAGGACGCCTGCTACACTCTTCTGAAAAGTCAAGCGGGCAAGCACAACTACAAGGATGCAGTAAACGCATACCAGAGATTTGCCTCCCAGCTCAAATCCGACATAGGCATACTGCCGGGACACAGAATCAGGGAATTGTATGAGCAGATACTGAACGGGAACCGAGATGAAGCTGTTTCCGACGGTTCTCTTAAATTCGGGCAGGACTATTACAGAGCCACTTGCCTGCTTAAGGAGCAGTACAGTGGGTTCGTGGACGGGCAGGAGTACAGCAACTGCGTGCTTGCCGGAGATCTGGGCACAAAAAAGACTGCTGCCATCAATGAGTTTTGCGCCGGACTGGGGGACACTGCCATAATACGTGTCAGATTCCAGACGGCGAACCACCATGTCAGCTTCTACTCTATAGACAGAATAATAATGGAGATGAATGCTCGCTTTGGCCTTGACAGCGCTGAAAGTGAGTACGGAGCGGGCGACAACGGAGATCTTTACTATCTCCATGCCATAAACCGCATCTTCAGTTACCTTAAGCAGGGGAAGCGCAAGGCGGTGCTGATACTGGAGAATCTGGAGTCGGCAGACAAGGACAGTATGAATCTCATAATGCATTATTTCTTTGAAGCCTTCTCTAAGGATATTTTTACGGTGGGAGAGTACACATATCAGTTCTCCGACAGCAGAAGGTTTTTCCTGATGTTTGAAATGGCTCCCGGCGTCAAACTCATCGAGATCAGACCGCTGTCCAGGGACGAGGCAAATGAATACATCAGCGAGGTCAGCGGTTTTGATACCATCAGCGACAAGATCAGTAATATCGCCATGGAATACACTGGCGGGAACCTGATGCTTCTGACAGATTTCGCCGCCAACCTCAAAAACGGTTCTGAGGATCTGCTCAAGATCATGCCGGAGACCCAGATGGAGTTCCAGCGGGTATTCGCCAGCATGAGCAGAAGGGAGATCTCATATTACGAATTCATCACCATCATGGACAGGGGAGCGGAGTTCGATATGATCCAGTCCGTCATGGGTGATACGCCTCTGGTGGCACTTGAAACGGTGGAAAATCTTGTCAACAGGCATCTGGTCCAGGAAACAAAGATGGATGAGCGCATGCTCATAACCATCCCGCTGAGGATGGTCAGGAAAGACATGCGCAACAGAATGCTGGACATAAAGGCCGTGGAACTCCACAGACTTGCTGCAGAGTACAGTGAACGGAGGTACATGGAGAATAACACGGAATACTTCTACCTGACGGAAGCCAAGTACCACTATGGCTTTACCAATGACGCATACAAGAAGCTTCACTATAACATCCTTTTCCTGGAGACAGGACTGGATTACTTCGACGAATTCTTCCCGACGGTGTTCAGCGAGGAACAGAAAAGGCTGGGCATGAATGTGCGCAGGGAAGAGAT
>JAEEGI010018737.1_pt1 | contig 14039 bp, 10 predicted proteins | sample 8958751 | NCBI WGS metagenome assembly JAEEGI01 (sample SAMN16246545, study PRJNA631951) | gut metagenome | biome: gut microbiome; feature: rumen; material: KS-attached | host: Bos | place: Iran: Karaj | collected 2018-10
ACGCTTCTGAATATCCATCTCTGTTACCAGCAATCTCGAAGTCTTCCATCGCTTTGTGGTACTTCTCGTTGTTGTAATATGCTTTAGCAACACCGTTGTGAGCTAGCACTGACATCTGGTTAAGTCTTAGTACGTAACTCCAATCGTTAAGTGCTACGTCATAGTTACCATTTTCGTATTCAGTTAAAGCGTGATAAATAGTTGTTGCATATTCTGTTGGAGTGAATGACTGTAAGTAGCCATTTTCTCCGTCGGCTGTCCAAAGGTTACCTTTGTTATCTACCGCGATAGTAACAAGAGATTTGAACAAACCTGAAATTGACATATCGTTAACCTTAGCACCAAGTTTGAAGATTAATTCTCCATCTGGTGTGTATGCACAGATGAAACCTTCTGTATCAGATGTGTAGATAATTCCATTTGGATCTACAGTTACATCCGTTAGGTGTTCTGTACAAATCACGTCGTTCTTAAACATGTTAGAACCCTTAGTACTATGTTTCTTAAGTCCATCCTCTGGAGCATTCATTGAAACTGAATAAGCCATTCCTTTTCTGTCTACGAATACATTCGAGAATGTCTGTGGGTCAGTATTTAATAATGTAGAGTTCTTTGCCTGTTCCTTTGTATAAATCATTTTTAGGAACGCCTGAACTGGTGAAAGTTTAGCTTTGTTTGTTGCGAAGTATCCTAAGAACTCGCCTGTCTTAGCAAGCTGGATAATACCATCGTACAAACCTTCTGAAACGATATATAGGTTTTCACCACTATCGATAGCTACTTTACTTGGCTCGTAGTTTGTTTTATCCTTCGCGCCACTACCATTGAAGATAGGTGCTGTAGGTCTATCGTAACGTCTCTCGTATTTGCCGTTCTTATCGAACTTAAATACTGTTTTCTTACCTGGGTCCGCTACAAAGAGTTCGCCTTTTTTAGATATGAACAAGCCTGATGGTTTGTCGAATCCTTCAAAGTCTTTGTCGCTGACTGTTTCTTTTGAATATATTTTATCAACTTTTCCTGTGTCGATATTGTATACAACTACTCTAGAATTTCCTGAATCTGCGATGTAAGCTAGGTTGTCATCTGTAATAAACATATCCTGAGGACTATCTAATCCCAAATCAGTGATAGTTCTATCTGGAAGATAAGCATCCTGTGTTCTTACCATCTCGCTGTCATCATCCAAAGTGTATGTATAACTTGTTGCCTGTGATGCTGCTACAGGCAAAGCACTCATAATCACGAAAGTTACTGCAAGGAGCAGAACTAACGATCTCTTAATAAATCTCATAACTCTGCCTCCTTACTTGATACCTGAGCTAGCCATTGTGTTCATAACCTTAGACTGCATTGCAATGAATATGATTAAGTTAGGCAAGAACCAAATCATATTGGCCGCCGCCATCATACCTTGCGCAGACATCTGGGTATTAACACCTAAGGCCGCCACGTAGTACGTGAACGTTCTCAGTGATTCGTTTGTAATATAGTTGTTTGATGTTTCTGCGTTCATCCAAACTGCCTGAAATGTCAACACTACTGTAGTAGCTAGCGCTGGCTTTGCCAGAGGAATAATAATACTTCTAAGTATTCTTATATCTCCAGCACCGTCCACAACGGCAGCTTCGATAAGTGCATCTGGGATTCCATCCACGAACTGTTTTACCAAGAAGAGTCCTACTGGTACGGCAATAAGTGGTAGGATGTGTGCAAACCAAGTGTTGTACGCTCCTATTTTTACGATAACTAAGTATCTAGGAATAGCCACGGCTGTAGCTACGAACATAAGAGCTAACTGGTTGATTTCCCATAAAGCACCGCTTAGTTTAAATTTTTTCTTTGAGAATACGTAAGCAGCCATAATTGTAATAATCAAGTTGAGCACTACAGTTAAGCCAGTTACGATCAAAGAGTTAAGGAAATATCTGGACATTGGAATACCAGTGTTACCAGCCATTTCCATTAAGTTTTTAAAGTTATCCAAAGTTGGATTGTACACGAAGATTCTTGGTGGGAATCTAAACAACTCACCAAGAGGCTTAAACGCGTTACATATAACGAATAAGATTGGAGTAATCATAAAGATCGACAATGGTAACGCTATAATGTGAAACTTAATCTGTCCTTTGGAAAATCTCGATGGGTTAATTCTATTACCTTGAAAATTTGCCATAATGATTCCTCCTTTCTAATATTCATCTTTCTCTGTAAAGAGATTGTTTGCTACTCTACTACACAAATATACTAGACAGAGTAAAGCTACAGATATGGCTGAAGCATATCCCATCTCGTATCTAATATATGCATAGTCGTCTATGTGGTTTGCGATCAACTGACCAGCATACTCTGGCGTTGGGTTGGCACCTGCCAACTGTACACCAATCCAGCCCATGTTGAAGGCGTTAACGATAGACATAACCGCACCGAATAACATCTGTGGTTTCATAGATGGCACTGTAATGTAAATGATTTCTTGTGCTCTGTTCTTAATACCATCAATGTAAGCAGCCTCGTACAACTCTTGATCGATGTTCATAATACCTGAAAGCATCGCCAAGAAACCGATACCCATGGATGACCATAGGGATACGAAAATCATAATCGGCATAAAGTAATCCGAGGACAGCAACCACTGAATCGGTTGATCTATAAATCCGAATTTCATCAAATACGCATTGGCAAGACCTGCCTGGTCACCTGAGAAGATAATCTTCCAAACATATGGAATCATAATCATACCTGCAAGTGAAGGTGTATACATCGCTAGAGCATAGACTGTTCTAAATCTAGGAGTAACCTGTGCAAGTATCCAAGCCATAATAAATGATAATGCGTATCCTCCCACACCTACTACTATTGCGTAAAGGATTGTATTTGGAAGTACATACTTCATGAAAATCTCATCACCAGTTAATAGAGTGATGTAGTTTTGCATACCCGCAAATGTTGGGGTATTGATAACGTCAAAGTATGTGAATGACAATCCCATCGCAATGATAATAGGAATTAGGATAAATCCACAAAATAGTAATGCATAAGGGAAGATAAGTGCAAATGATCTAAATCCGTCTTTATTGTAAAAATGTTTTTTACCAACAACTTCTGCCATTATTTCTTACCCCCTTTCTTTAATGCATTCTCTTGATTTTTCTTTATCCAGTCATAACCACGTAGTTTAAATTTCTTAACAAGTTTTCCTTTGTCGTTGTAGTAACCAAGTTCTGTCATCTTACGTGTGATTTCCTTGTTTACATCTGCTTTCTTTTCATCAACAGAAACTTGTGCGGAAACTCCGTCGAATACCATGTTTGTCCAAATGTTAGAGATTGTTCTCTCTAGCAAGTACTGACCAGGTGTTCTTGTTACGTCTGTTACCCAATTAATCTGTTTGAGCATTACATTCTTATCTTTTTCTTCCATTGGGTTATTCTGTAATGCTTCTAAGTTAGATGATAACCAGAAGTATGTCTTACCATATGATGATGTAAGCACATTTGTGTACTCTGTCTGAACATCTTTACTTGTCCACCATTTAATGAATTCCCAAGCAGCTTCTTTCTTCTTAGAAGCTTTAAGGATGGCTGCACCAGTTCCGTTTGCTACGAATGTTCTGTTTGTTACGCCATCTTTCTGTTTTGTTCCAATATATGGAGCAATCTCCCACTCACCATCAAGTTCTGGAGCGCCATTCTTGATTAGTGTGTAGTCTTCCATTCCTATAATACCGATTGGAAGAGTTGAATATCTGAATGAGTTGAAGAATGAGTTTACTGAAGTATCTAGTGAGTACTTGTTGAACAAGTCTCCAAGTAACTGCATACCTCTAATAGCATTCTTGCTATCGATACCAGTCTTAACTATTCCATTCTTATCCTGAACATAAAGTTGTCCACCGTTTTGTAGAATCATAGGTGCTGTCTGATAGAACCACTTGTATCCTGTAACACCAAGAGAAATATTATGGTAGAAGTTCTTGCCATATCTCTGAAGTGTTGGAAGGATGTCAATTAGTTCATCCCAGTTATCTGGAACCTTAACACCTAACTGCTTGAAGATATCTTTTCTATAAACAACTGCGTTGAAATCTGTCTGTTCTGGAACAGCATAGACACCTTCGTTATAAACATATGACACGAAAGCATCTGTTGGTAATCTGTTTGCTACTGTCCAGTAGTCGTCAAACTTCGTAAAGTCATATAAAGCACCACGGCTACACAAGTCAAACGGCATATATGACAATAATCCCATGGCCACATCAGGAGTCTTCTTAGCTGCGATAGCTAGTGTAAACTTAGATGGGTCAGGAATAGCTGTGATATGTACTTTGATATCTTTTCCTGTTTTTTCTTTGTAATATTTTGTGAAGTCACTGGCTGCCATCTTCTGTAACAAGTTAACGTGTGTAGTAGCCTTGTTGAACCAGATAGTGATGGTATCTTTGTCGTCAGAAATCTTTGTATCATACTTGTCAGTTATGAAAGTATTAAGCAAAGATTTAATGCCTGTCCAAAGTGAACTTCCAAATGAACTATTTGCCTTACCTAATTGATCTTCTTTTCCGCAAACGTATACTCGATCTAAAGTAAAGTCGTTGTTAGTCAATTCCTGAACAAAACTACTTAATGCAACCAATATTGAGTTATCTGGACCAGTAAGATCTTGCGTATGAAGTGCGATATCGTCTGGATATTCCTTCATATTTTTGATAAAAATATCTGCCTGATCTAGATATGCAAGAACAGCTCCTGCATTTCCGTTCTTAGAATAATCTTGTAGTAAGTATCTAATGTGCTGAATCATATCTGAATATGAATCTAGGTAATCATCAATATTCTTGATGTACTTCGTCATCTTCCAGTTACGGTTTTCATCAACTTCAGCACCAGTAATCTTCTTGATTTCCAAGTCAAAGTTTGTGACATGCTGTTCAATCAACAAAGCATATCTATATGCTTCCATGATAGGAGCATTTTCCTGCTTGATTGAGATTGTATGTTTACCCTTTGTTAAATAGAACTTGTAAGGATTATCCTTCTTGTCCTTTAACATCTCGTTTTGATAATCAGACTGCTCTGCACTAAATGCATAATTGTACATTTCTGTGAAAGGTACTTTGCCGTCCAATTTAATAGTTTCGAATGTTTCAAACTCTTTCTTTCCGTTTTTGAAGTGGAATGCTAGGTTATAGTTACCAGTCTTCTTAACATCAAATGTGTAAGTAGTCTCTACACCAGCTTCTCCCCATCTCAAAATGTTGAGTTTCTTATAATCTATATTGAATCTAGTAAGTGAATCATCAATATCATTATCGTATGTGATTTCAGTAGAATTCTTTCTGTAGTAATTTACAGCATCAATTTGAAGCTCATACTTATCGTCCTTGATAACCGCTTCTTTTCCATGTGCTTTGCTGTACTCTTTATATGATTTTGTTTTGTCTTTTGCCTCAACTGCTTTTAGGCTACCCATGCCTAAACCACCAGATGAAACGTTTTCTAAAACAACCTCATTGCCACCCTTCTTTAGGTAGAAGCACAATGGAGTAGTCGAAGTGTATGTATTGTTGAATAGATAAGTTTCCTTTTCCCACTGTTGTACTTTTTTTTGCTTTGGAGTCATTTCATCTCCGTAGCTATCCTTAGGGAAAGCCTTTAGAGCTCCACTACTCACAAAGTTTTTCTTGTCAGTATCTTTCCAAGTGATTGGAAGTCTAACAGTGTTCATCTCTGAATACTCCTGCTTTCCATTCACTGTCATACTAACAGTGTAGTTGGATAATGAACTACCAACTGAAATGTAGTCCACTGCCAAGTAGTACAAACCTGACTTATCTACTGTAATGTTATACTTAGCCTTATCCTGATAATCCAATGATTTCATAGGCTTGCTATAATCTTTTACAGCTTTGGGAACATTCTCATCATCTTTGTTCTTCTCATAAAAACTGTCAGCGGAAATACCACCTTCAATATCAGCACTAGCTTCACCTTTACCAATCTCACTATTCTTTGAAATGAAATCGGTATAGTACACTTCTGCCTCTTCGCCTTCGTTTAAGTAAGACTTGCTAAGCGTATCGTATGCTTTTTGGAATTCAGCATTACTTATGTCTTTAACATAACTAGGCTCAGTCTTTAATACGAAATTGAAAAGAATGATTCCCGCAACAATGACACACGCTATGACTATTAGTGCTGTGATTATTCTTCTTTTCATTGTTGTTTCTCTCCAATCTTCCTTATTTGTTACCATTTTTACTTAAAAATAACTATCTTTAAGTACAAAAGCGGAACCGCCATTTTTAGACAGTTCCGCATTGTTTGATTTAATTAAAATCTATTAACTCTTACCCTACGGACCTCTTATTATTTAGTGTTTCCGTAGTACTTCTTCAAAGCAGTCTTGAATTCAGCGTCTGCTTTCTTGATACGTTTGTTAATAGTCTTGTTCCAGTCAGCTAGCTTAGACTTAACTGAGTCAGCCCAGTTCTTATCTGTCATCCAAGCACCTGCAACGTCTTTGTCGTTACATGTAATCCACTCTTGAAGTGTGTAGATTTCTTCGCCGTGTTCTGAAATCTTCTTAGTCCAACATTTATCTACGTAATCCCAAGATTTACCTTCCTTGAAGATCTTGATAACCTTCTGGAATCCTTCTTTGTCTTTGTAAACCTTGTGTGCTGGATGCTCGTTCCAGATATCCATCTGCTCATCATAAGCATCGCCTGTTACTACAGGGAATGTATCGCTGGCAGCTGAATCTTTGTGTACGCCGTCCTGAGTCCATCCTTGATCATAGATAGCCTGTCTAGCTTCTGTAGATGCTGTCCAGTATGTAGCAAATGTATATGTTAAGTCTAACTGTGATCTTTCTTTCTTGCTCATCTGTGGATTTGAGTCATCTAGAGCATAGTTGTGTAGACAAATAGGGTCGATAACTAGCTTAATAGTGTTCTCATCATCCATATATTCTGTAGATGGGAATGGATAGAAGTCCCAATCTTTAGCTTTGATGTAAACGTTTGACTTCTTGTTTGAAGGATCAGCACCTGCTGTTAGGTACCAAGGATCTTCAACGTTAATCAAAGTTCTGTTGTTTACGAAGTATGTCCATGAATAGCCCATGTTTTCCTGAGCGATTTCTGTTGAAAGTGTCTCTGCACCTTCTGCTGAGTCAACTGATGAAGCAGCCCACTGTGAAGCATACTTTAGAAGACTCTTAACTTCGTCTGTATTTAGATCAATACTGTTCTTTTCTTTAATCTGTTTGTTGATTGTTGGAACGCCCATATCTAGGATGTCCATAGGACCGTGTCCATCGTGTCCTGCAGGGTCAGTAGCTGCACACTTCATACCGAAGAATGTCTCCTTATCTGCCTGGTTTACAAAATCTGTAAACTCTTGGATACTCCAATCTGGATCTGGAACATCGATATTGTTATCTGCTGCCAATGACTTGTTAATCCAAATACCCCAAGGGATAGTGTATGAAGGAAGTCCTGCCTGCATACCATTGTAATTCATCTGCTTCATCAAAGACTTGTTGTAAGCTTTGTAAGAATCTTCTTTCTCATATACAGACAAATCTGCAACTAAACCTTTTTTGATATCTGAAATAATATCATCTGCACCCCAGATGTCAGGATATTTACCATACTTTGTCTTAAAGTTTTCAATTTCCTGATCCCATGAAGGTGTTCCTGGCTGGTTAGGGTCACCAGCTTTTGCCCAAATGTTAATCTTTACATTAGGATATTTTTCTTTAAACTTCTTAGCTACAGCGTAAACCTGTGCAACATTCTGAGATGTTAGTTTGCTGTCACTAATGTCTTCTGAACCAATATCTTCGTGATATTTTCCGTCACCACCCCAAGTCATAATTGAGATGTCGCCTTTAATATCACTGTCAACTAATCCTGCACTAGCAGGATCTGAGCTGCTTCCTCCGCAGCCAGTAAATGCGAACATAGATACGCATAGTACTAAACCAAGCATTAATGCTAATGCTTTACGACCAAATTTTTTCATGTTAGTTTCCTCCTTATGATCTGAAAAAATTTTCACTTACCCGAACTATCACATAGTGATATTCCACAAGTAAAATTATATCAAAGGATTCGGTAGTATTCAACAAAAAAAGCACCCCTCGAGGTGCTTTTTTTTGTACAATTTATACAATTTTTATATCGTAATTGCTATTAATTAATCTTCCTGTCTTCTCTTAGCGAAAACAACGATAGCTGCTGCTGCAAGAACTGCTGTAGCTCCGCAAGCGATAGGTGTGAAATCACCAGTTGCAACTGTACCATCTGATGTAGTAACTGTGTTAACTGTACCATTGCTGTTTACAGTTCCGTTACTTGAACTGCTTCCACCATTTGAAGCAGGTGCGCCAAATGAAAATCCTGTTACAGAAATAACTGTAGGATGACCAGCTGCTGCATCTGATCCTAATCTACCGTCTAACTTCTTGTTAGGCGCATATTTATATCTTACCTTAGCATCTTCGTCTGTTTTAACACCTGATCTATCACCAAAGTCACCACCGATACCAAAGTAAATTGAATCTCCATCATAATTAGCAGTAAATGTTTGATTTACTGTAACTGATTTACCTTTTTTACAGTCTATCCATTTACCAAGATTCATTTTCTTACCTTTATCATCACCAATCTTTAAGTAAACCCATTTGTCTAACTTAGAAGATTTGATAGTAAACTTGATGTTATACTGCTGACCCTTCTTAATAGTTGCCTTCTGGTGAACTTGTCCACCCCAGCATCCGCCCCATCCGATGTCTGAAGCTTTAACTGTCCAGCCTGTAGCTGAGTTTGATGTGATTTTAGCTTTCATACCTTCATACCAGCCCTTGTTAAGACCAAAGTATGTCTGCCATGAAGCTGCCATAGCTGTAGATACCATACCAATTGTTAGTGTTAGTGCAGCAACTACTGCTACCATTTTCTTAACCATTTTCATAATTTGCCTCCTTTAAAAAATAGCATATTATCCCTTTTAATGTACTATAAATTATATAACTTAAAAAATACAATTACAATACCTTTTAAAAATTTAACATAATTGCATAAAAAAGTGCACTTTTTGACATTTTGCCGATAATTGCTACTTTTATTGACTATTTGCACGACAAACCCCAAACATTTAGTTTGTTATTTATCATACGTTAGTTTATAATAATCGCGGAGGATTAAAATATGATTAGACTAATTATTATATCAATACCTTTGGTAGTATTCTTTCTAATATCATTACTAATGGCGCTAGTATTCCTAATCATTAGACTATTCAGCAAAAAAGCATGCGATATGGTATCTTTGCGCTGGGTGCAGTTAGGACTTTTCTTAGCTAACTTGATTACTGGAATGAAGACTGTGGCCGAAGGCAAAGAAAACATCTCTACAGACGAGGCTGTATTATATGTGGGCAACCACCTATCATTATTTGATATCATCGTGCTCTACCCTCTTATGAAAAAGTCTACTGGCTTTGTCGCAAAGAAAGAAATAAACAAAGTACCAATCCTAAATATTCTTATGAGATTCGTTCACTGCCTATTCGTAGACAGAGAAGATCCTAGAGATGGACTAAAGATGGTACTTAACGCTACTGAATTAATAAAGAACGGAACTTCAATATTCCTCTTCCCAGAGGGCACCCGCTCCAAAGACGGCGAAATACTAGACTTCAAAACAGGCGGATTCAAAATAGTCGAAAAGACCCACTGCAAAGTAGTGCCAGTACGCATCGACTACGAAAAAGAAGTATTTGAAAACCATGCACCTAAGTTCTATGCAAACACTGCACACGTAAAGTTCTACGAAGCAATAGACACAAGCGGCATGGACAAACACCAGATCAAAGACTTAGCGGTTCAGTTGCACGACCAATTGAAAGAAAAGAATATATAAATTTTTGCAAACAAAAAACAGTGGAAATCGAACGATTGTTAGTGAGATTCCACTGTTTTTTGTTTGTCGCAAAATATATACTAGCGTCTTTTCTTTTTCTTTGGTTGTGCGGCTGGGCCACGAAGTCTTTGAACTTTAGTGATGTAGATACCGCTTACTGTGGCTTTAATATCCTGCTTTGGTAGGATTTGATCCCAGATTTTGTTATCTGCAATAAGGTTCATCACTCTTGGTCCTGCTTTAACCTTAACAATAGGTAGCTTAGCCATCTTAGCTAGCTTTGGAGACTGCTCTAGTACTACCTGTGGTAGTCCAGCATCTTTAAGTCTCATCTTCTTCTTATCAATAACGAACAAGTTTATCACCTGTGCATTTTCTTCCATCATCTTCTCTTGGCCTTCTTGCTTCTTCTCTGCTCTCTTACCTAGAATGAACAAAACAATAACAGCAACAAGCAAAACACCTGTTATAGCAATAAGTGTTATTGTCCACCAAGCAAGTCCAATCATCATAAATGCGTTAATCATATATTCCTCCTATTTATCTAACTAAATTATTTTTATTTTTTGATGCTCACGTTTATAGTGTGGTCTGACACTTTCTCGTTTTGAGCAAATAATTCATAAACTATTTTTAGATTGATTTGTTTATCTTTCTCATCAATCTGAATATCGTTTGTAATGATATCCATATTTAAATCGCCAAAAGGTGTACTGTAAATAGTTTCGTTTTTCTCACCTTTTTCAAAAGTAAGGTTTCCTGTCATATTACCTTTTCTAACCACTTCGGCTTTATTTTCTGTAAAGCGTATAGTGTTTTCAGTTTTGTCGTCTGTTTCGTTATCGAACTCATCATACTCTAGGAAATGTTCGCCATTCTCTGAAGTATGAAAACCTCTTGCGATAACATCCACATTTTCTTCCTGGTCGCCTACCTTCTGAATGCTTTTGATTTCAATTAAAACTTCTTCTCTACTCATTTTTCCCTCTATTTAATAATTTTCTATATTGACCTCTTTCACAATACCAATATCTGTTGGCATTATAGTGTTTGCAAATTGTTTGAATTTAAGTGGATCATCACTAACATAAAATTCATATGATGGAACTGCTCCTTCGTCGGCGGATAGCCCTGTTTCTGACAACATGTCGCGAAGACCAATAGCAGTCTCATATGCTGGGTTAACCAGGCAAACATCTGGACCCATAATCTTTCCAACCATCTTTCTTAGAAGTGGATAGTGTGTACAACCCAAAATCAAACTATCGATATTTTCATTTTGGAGTTCCTTTAAATATCTTGTAGCCATCTCTTTTGTAACTTCATCATCTAGCATTCCCTCTTCCACTAGTGGAACAAACAAAGGGCATGCCTTTCCGACTACTTCTATGTCTTTGTCGATGCTTTGAATGTAGCTTGTGTACATTTCACTCTTGATTGTACCTTCTGTTCCGATGATTCCGATACGTTTGTTCTTTGTGCTATGAATAGCTGTGATAGCGCCAGGCTTAACCACGCCAATAACTGGAATGTCTAGCTCGCGCTCTATAGTATCTAGCGCAAAGGCACTGGCTGTGTTGCACGCAAAAACAATAGCCTTAACATTTTTAGTCTTTAGGAAATTCACTATCTGTCTTGAGAAACGAATGATAGTGTCCTTTGACTTACTTCCGTAAGGCACTCTAGCCGTGTCACCGAAATATACGATGCTCTCATTTGGCAATTGTCTAATTATCTCTCTAGCTACTGTGAGCCCGCCTACGCCCGAGTCAAAGACTCCGATAGGCGCGTTGTTATTTAATGTATCCATAAATCACCTTGTTACATTCTACTCTTAAGGTCTGTTTTCGTCAATAAACTAATTGTTAATTATTAGTTAACAAATTTTGCTAAGAAAAGCTGTTCTAAAACGTCTAATTCTTTTATGCGATCGATTGCTTCCACAGCCTTTTTCTTATCTTCAAATATTCCAAATACTGTAGGACCACTTCCTGACATCATAGCGTTTAGCGCGCCACAATCTTTTAGTTTTCTTTTTATCTCTTCTATCTCTTTGTGCTCTGGAATAGTAACTTCCTCAAACACATTGCAAATAGTCTTCGCCAAAGAATTCAAATCATTCTCTTTGACGGCATCTATAATACCTTCAGTATCAGGTCTATTCTTTATCTTTACTTTATCAATTTGGCCATAGGCAAATCCTGTAGAAACCGAGATAGGTGGTTTTGCTATAACCAAGTATCCTTTTAGTTTGTTTGGGATAGGAGTTAGGACTTCGCCAATTCCTTCGGCGCGGGCGGTTTTTCCCATAATGCAAAATGGAACGTCCGCTCCCAATCTCACTCCTCTAGCCATAAGCTGCTGTTCTGTTAGCTTAAGTTTGAATAGTTTGTTCATTCCTTTTAGAACTGCAGCGCAATCTGCGCTTCCTCCAGCCATTCCACCTGAGATAGGAATGTTTTTCTCTATTTCTATCTCTACGCCTTTTTCTATGTTAAACTCTTCCATCAAAAGCTTAGCTGCTCTGTAGGCTAGGTTTGATTTGTCGTTCGGGATTTTGGAAGTGCTAGACTTAACTGTAATCTCGCCACTATCATTCTTTGTGATAGTGATTACATCGTGCAAGTCAACACTTTGCATAATCATATCAAGATCATGATATCTATCATCTCTTTTGCCCAGGACATCTAGGCCTAGATTAATTTTTCCATATGCTTTTAACTTAATACTCTTCATATCGCCCTCAGTTTACATAAAATTTTATGACTGTTAGCCATTTAGAAAACAAAACACCATAACGTATGTACATTATGGTGTTTATTATTTATTTCAACATTTCATTTACCATGTTAATTGTTGCTTCTCCAAGTTTTACAATCTTCTCATCTGCTTCCTCCTCTGTCTGACCTTTCAAGCCATAATAGAATTTAAGTTTAGGTTCCGTACCTGAAGGTCTAATTGCTAGCCAGGCTGCGCAGTCGCAATCGAACTCAAAATACAAAACGTTTGACTTAGGAAGTCCTGTGTCTGATTCTTCTCCAGTTTCAAAATCTTTAACTGTTCCAAACTTGTAATCTTTAAATACCTTTGTAGGAATTCCAGCTAATTCTTTTGGTGGATTCTCACGAAGTTTCTCGATTGTATTGTTAATCTTTTCAATTCCCTCTTTGCCTTTAAGAGTAATAGACTCAGTCTTGTCTCTCCAGTAACCATATCTCCAGTATAATTCTTTAATCTTATCCCATAGAGAAATGTCCCACTGTTTATAGTAAGCTGCTGCTTCGCTAAATACCATAGCAGCTACTACAGCGTCTTTATCTCTGGCGTGTGTACCAACTAGATATCCATAAGACTCTTCAAAGCCTGCGACAAATGTACCGTGTCCACTCTTCTCAAACTCAAGAATCTTTCCACCGATATATTTGAAACCTGTCAAAGTCTCTATGCAATCAACATTGTAGTAGTCAGCAATATCATTTGCCATATTTGTGCTAACTATTGTCTTTATGATTGTTCCATCTTCTGGAATAGTACCTTCCACATTCATAACGTCTAGCTCGTACTCACAAAGCAAGCAACCTTGCATATTTCCTGTTAGCGGAATGTACTGACCACGTTCTTCGCCGCGGACATATATACCAATTCTGTCTGCATCTGGATCTGTAGCCATAAGCAAATCTGCATCCACTTCAGTTCCAAGCTTAACGGCTAATTCAAATGTCTGTGGATCCTCTGGGTTCGGATATGGGCATGTAGGGAAATCGCCGTTTGGCATCTCCTGTTCTTTTACCACATAAACATTTGTGAATCCAAGTTCATCTAGCACTCGTCTCACTGGAATGTTACCTGTTCCATGTAGTGGTGTGTAGACAATCTTTAACTTGTCTTTTACTTTATCAATAGCGCCCTGCTGCTTAACTACTTTCTTGATAGCAGTGATGTATTTATCATCAATGTCTCCGCCAATCTGGATGTAAAGGCCTTTGTCGATAGCCTCTTGCTTATCCATAGTCTTGGCCGCTGTAATATCTATAGCATTTACTTCTGCAGTGATTCCCTCGTCATGTGGAGGTGTAACCTGTGCGCCGTCTTCCCAGTAAACTTTGTA
>JAEEGI010018738.1_pt1 | contig 14039 bp, 10 predicted proteins | sample 8958751 | NCBI WGS metagenome assembly JAEEGI01 (sample SAMN16246545, study PRJNA631951) | gut metagenome | biome: gut microbiome; feature: rumen; material: KS-attached | host: Bos | place: Iran: Karaj | collected 2018-10
CTCTTTCCATTCTCGAAAGACCGATTTTGAACTGGTTCTGGAGCAGCTCGCCGACGGAGCGGATTCTTCTGTTGCCCAGATGGTCTATGTCGTCGGTGTTGCCCACGCCTTTTGTAAGGCAGTTGACATAGTTGACGGAAGCATAGATGTCGTCTCTGATAATATGCTTGGGAATAAGGTCGTCACAGCGGCTTCTCATTTCCTCAATGAGGGCTTCCTTATCGTCGCCGCACTTCTCAAGGATTTCCTTAAGAACGCTGTATCTGACTTTTTCGCCTATCGCGATTGCTTCAAGTTCTTCTTTAGTGAAGCCGGAAGGAAGCTTCGCGAGAGGATCGACCATACGGTTTGAAGCGACGGTGAGCTCCGTGCCGTCTTCGCACGCGAGAACCACGCGCCATACTCCGGCGTTTTCAAACTCAATGGCTTTTTCTTTTGTTATTTCTTCACCGGGCTCGCCGAGCACTTCACCGGTTTCTTCATCAACAACCGGCTGTGCAAGCTTATGACCGGGCAGACGGTTAAGCAGGGCAAGCTTCTTGTTATATTTATAACGGCCGACTCTGGAAATTTCGTATCTGTATGCGTCAAAGAAGAGATTATCGATGTTTTGCTGTGCGCTTTCAAGGGTTACGGGCTCGCCGGGATGCATCTTCTTGAATATCTCCATAAGAGCTTCTTCGGTATTCTTCGTTTCGTCTCTTTCAAGAGTTGCTTCAATCTTGATGTCATCGCCGAAATAATTGCGGATATCCTCATTGGAACTCAGACCGAGCGCGCGCACGAAAGTCGTGATGAGGAGTTTCTTGTTCTTGTCGATTTTGACATAGAAAATATCGTTGACATCCGTTTCATACTCAAGCCAGGCGCCGCGGTTGGGGTTGATGGTGCTGGTGTAGAGTTCCTTACCGGTCTTGTCGTGTGTCATCGCGAAATAAACGCCGGGCGAACGGACAAGCTGGGAGACTATAACTCTCTCTGCGCCGTTGATAACGAAAGTGCCGCTTTCGGTCATAATCGGGAAGTCGCCCATATAGATTTCGGACTCCTTCACGGTGCCGGTGTTTTTGTTTTCAAGACGCGCGGTTACACGCAAAGGCGCTGCATAGGTAACTTCCCTCTCCTTGCATTCCTTTACGTTGTACTTGGGTTTTTCGTCGAGATGGTAATCGACAAAGGTAAGCACAAGATTCTCGGAAAAGTCCTTGATAGCCGTCATATCGCGGAACGCTTCCCTGAGGCCTGTTTCGATAAACCACTGATAGGATGCCTTCTGGATTTCTATCAGGTTGGGCATATCCATAACCTCGTTGATCTTGCCGAAGCTCATGCGGGTGCAGCTTCCTCTTGTGATGGGCTTCACATTGAGCATCTGATAAATCCTCCGTTCATTTGCTTTTTCGTCGGTTTTCCGCTTATAAAGATATAAAATAAGCGGGGCGCACCGACACACGTAGGTCAGTATTATAATTGCCCCGCTTATAAAAGTCAATAAAAATATTCTATTATTTACGCAATATTACATAATTTTGTGAGTTCCGACAACAAAAGGTTGCCGAAACAATAAAAGTTTGTCTACTTTAATAATAATTATTTATCTATTATCGGGTGCATGTCCTTCTCCAGACCGGCAGGAAGAGGCGTTTCGAGGCAGGCGGTGTAGATATCGGTCGCCGTGCATTCGAGTGAAAATGCCCTCTGCGCCTGCTCTGAGCAGGAAGCAATATCCGAGGTTTTTGAGATGACCGGCAGAGACGCCGTCTCCTTCATCTGAGAGAGTATTTTTGCGCCGTTTCCGCTCATTCCGAGAACTCTGATATAAGGCGGCTCAAACGCCGCATCCTCACGGGTTATGCCGATTAATGCCGAGAGAATAATCCGCCTGATTCTCGCCAGCGTATAGCGCTTTGTCTTTGCCAAAAAATAAAGCTCTTCAAGGGTTGAAGCCGTCTTTGCAGAGGCGAGAATTCTGTTTTCAATACCCTCGGAAACATCGGGTGAAAGGGCAATTTCCTCCGCCGATATATTGCGCATTCTGCACAAAACAGCCGCCTCAAATTTGTTAAAAGAAACAGCGTTTATATCTGTAAAATCGTTATAAAATGAGGGCACATAATCGTAAAAATTATCACCCGAATATATCATTTTTCTTATATGCGATGCACTGGTAAAAGAGTCGGATTTTTCCTCCGAATCGTGCGGAACTGTCCTCTCAAAAGCGATGGGGCTTATGCCGCTGCCTAGGATTTTCAGTGCCGAAATATACTCAATCGCAAGAATGTTATTAGGTTCTTTGATAATGTCGGCAAGCTCGGGACTAACTGCGCGCAGGGCGTTTTCCCGCGCTGCAGCATAAGTGATTCCCCCGGACAACTCCGATTTTATCGCTTTGTCGAGTGCGTTTCCGCAAAGTAAATCCGCAGCCTTTTCAAGCATTTCAATATCCGCACACTCGCTTCCGAAAACGAGGGAGTCAACAACGCCGGTCGCGTTCAGGATGCCTACGGCGCCGCGCGCAAAGGTCTGAGCACCCGAGAGAGCATGGATTACGGGCAGCTGAAGAACCAGATCGGCCCCTCCTCTGAGCGCTGCGTCTGCTCTGAGCTGAGTCTCAAAAACTGCGGGTTCACCGCGCTGTACGAAATTGCCGCTCATAACAACAACTACGTTGTCAAATCCACTCTCCCGCGCCTTATTTATAATATATTCGTGCCCGTTATGAAAAGGATTGAATTCGGCGACTATGCCGCATGTTCTCATCTGCCTCACCTCTCTCCCGTGATTTGAATTTTTTCGCTTGCAAAATACAATATATAGGTATATAATAAAATAGTTAAGTGCAAAATTCAAGCAAAAATTAAAAAATCGGAGTGATTGACTATGAAAATTCTTGTTCTCAACTGCGGCAGTTCATCTCTCAAATATCAGCTTATCGATATGGAAGGCGAAGTCCTTCTCGCAAAAGGTATCTGCGAACAGATAGGCGACGCAAACGCCACTTTCACCCATAAGGTTCCCGCCGATGAAAGCAAAAATGTCAAGGCTATGCCCTATCTTATGGCTGACCACGGCGAAGCGATCAAGCTTGTTATCGACACCCTTGTCAGCGAAGGCAGAGGCGTTATAAAATCAACCGATGAAATCGGCGCGGTAGGCCACAGAGTCCTTCACGGTGCAGAGAAATTCAGCGCCTCCGTGCTTGTTACCGAAGAGGTCAAGTCGGCTATCAGAGAATGCTTCAAATTCGGCCCTCTCCACAACCCCGCAAATCTCAAGGGTATCGAGGCCTGCGAAAAGATTATGAGCGTGCCTCAGGTCGCGGTTTTTGACACGGGATTCCATCAGACAATGCCCGATTACGTTTATCTCTATGCCCTTCCCTATGAATTCTATAAAGAAGACGGCATACGTAAATACGGCTTCCACGGCACCAGCCACAGATATGTCAGCGGCAGATGCATCGATCTGCTCGGCGGCAAGGCAGAAGGAACAAAAATAGTCACCTGCCATCTCGGCAACGGTTCATCAATCACCGCCGTCAAAGACGGAAAATGCCTTGATACTACCATGGGACTGACTCCGCTTGAGGGCATTATCATGGGCACCCGCTGCGGCTCAATCGACCCCGCAATCGTTCCGACCATTATGAAAGAGCATAATCTCACACCCGACGAGATGGACGCTCTTATGAATAAAAAGAGCGGTATGCTCGGTATCGCCGGCACCAGCGACAACAGAGAGATTGAAAACAGAGCAAAAGAAGGCGACCCGGTCGCAATGCTCGTTGAATCAATGCTCTGCCACCAGCTCATCAAGTATATCGGCGGTTACGCCGCGGCAATGGGCGGCCTTGACGCCGTTGTGTTCACAGGCGGTATCGGCGAAAACAATCCGCAGTACAGAACAAGAGTTGCCAAGGCAATCAGCTTCCTCGGCACCGATATTGATGAGGAAAAGAACCACATCAGAGGCGAGGAAATCGAGATTTCCGTTCCCGGCTCAAAAGTCAAAATGTTTGTCATCCCGACCAATGAAGAGCTCGTAATCGCGAGAGACACAAAAGAAATCGTTGACGCGATGTAATTCAAAATAAGTTTTGCCCGCAGGGACTTCCCTGCGGGCATTATTTATAATTCCAGATACATATACACCGTTTCCTGCCAACAGCCGAAACGCGACCTGAATCCTCTGGGATTCCTGCCGAACTCGGTGAATCCAAACTTCTTATATAGCTGAACAGCCCTTTCGTTGCCGGAAACGACATTGAGTTCAAGCTGCGCATATCCGGCTTTCTTTGCGCATTCTATGCAGGCTTCTGTCAATGCACTGCCTATTCCGAGTCCCCAGTATTTTTCGTCAATGCTTATGCCGAATTCCGCGCGATGTCTTGTTTTATAACGGTTTCCTATGCACTCAATTCCTGCCGTTCCGATCAGGATTTCGTCAATCACGGCAATTATTTCGATCTCATTTTCGCTTACGGCTTTTTCTTTGAGATATTGCGCCTCATCATCGGCGGTCATTTTGATTTCATCGGGGCAAGACAGCAAAAAATCGGTCTGCTTATGCGTCAGAATAAAATTTTCAAGCGCCGCCGCAGCGTCCTGCTCCGTTGCGTTTCGCAGAATACACTTTCTGCTGTCTTTAAGTATGATTTCTTTATAGTATTCCATTAATATACCACCTTTGCCGTTCAGTGAAGCTAAAGGATTTTATGCATCTTTATACAATCGAAAGAACCGCTTTTAACAATACCGCTGTCTGTAACCTCATACCCGAGCTTTTCATAAAACGGAACGGCAACCGTGCGGCTGTCGATAAGAATTTCTCCGAAGCCGCATTCGGCGGCCCATTTTTCCGCTTCGGAGACCGCAAGTCTGCCGAGTCCCTGTCCGCGGTATCCCGGCAACACCACTACCCTGCCGAGAACTGCGCTCTGCGCGTCATTTGCATAGAAGCGGCAGGTGGCAACAGGATATCCGTCATCGAGAATCACTATGTATTTCGTGCCTTCACGGTCGTGCTCATCAAATTCCTCTCTCAGAGGGATATGATGCTGGCGGTTCATCCCTTGTATTCTCACGCAATAAGCACCCGCCCTTTGCCATTCAGCCTCGGCACGCATCACTTCGAAATTTTTCATTTTTTCTCCTTCTTTTCCCTTAAGGTACGGATTAAAGAATAATCAGCGCAAGCAGGCCCATAGCGAACATTCCGCCGAGCACGGCGAGAATCAGGGTCATCACAATACCGATATTCATGAAAATCATCGTCCCGGTCGCAACTTTTATCGGCATTGTGTTCTCCGCTTCGGAATTATTCTGCCAGCGATAATGAACATCTGCGCCGTCAATAAAGAAGCTGTCCAAGTCGAGATTTTCACCCGATTCCGCTCTTTTGAATCCGCAATCCTCAAACGCCGCGGCAAAAGCCTGAGCCATTTCGGGGCTCTTCAGCGTGATAACACCCTCCTGACGCAACTCTTTCGCGGGCTCCTCAACGCGCAGATGGCCACGCTTGAAGCCGGTGCTCCACCATGTTTCTTCATAAGGCGTCTCAAGACATTTTTTATAGTAACCGTCGCCGACCTCATCGTGATACATAACCGTCTGAATCTTCAACCAGTCCTCCTCATCGGCGCAGTTATAGTGCGTAGCGTATGAATCCTCTTCGCCGGTATGCTCTTTTGTATAAACTCCGACCTCGGAACCATAGAACATCAGTCCGTACTGGCCCTTCCAGAACTGAACGAGCCAGTCAAGCCCTTCATACTCAAAATGAACTCTGGCGTAGTCATATTCGAGCAAAACATAGGGAGCAACAAGGTCGTAAATGCGTGTGTAACCGAACTGTTTCTGCCAGGAATTCGGGCTGTCGCAGTAATAATAATCCTGATCGGAATTATACTTATAACCGAGCACTGCGTTATCCTCAAGGAACTTATGCGCAGGGTCGTCAAGCTGCGGCGAGTTTTCGGTGAGATAGGCGAAAACGCACGGCGCATAAGAAAGGGCGAGAAGCAGCGCTAGGGCAAGTGCGGTAAGGCGTTTTGTGATTCTTTTCATATTATTACCCCCGTTTTTGGATATCATCATAATCTGATAAAAAAGCCTCGTTCCGGAGAACGAGGCCGTTTGGAGCGGATGACGAGGCTCGAACTCGCTACCTCCACCTTGGCAAGGTGGCGCTCTACCAGATGAGCTACATCCGCAATTGCAAGGGAGATTATAGCAGAGTATTCATGAATTGTCAAGAACAAATTTCAATAAAAGAATATGCGGCGGGATTACCGGGACAGAGCATAAATCTCACAGAAACTTTTTACCGTAAAGTCAAAACGGCCGCCGGTTAAGGCGACCGCTTTTTGATTAATTGTCTTTATGCTGCTCTTTTCTTGGTGCAGACATATGCTGCAGCGGCTGCTACTGAAACAGCTGCAAAAGCAGCGATGCCGGCTACTGAAGATGAACCTGTGTCTGAAGGAGCTTCAGCTACTGTCTCTTCAACTACGGTCTCTCTGTTGCCTGCGTAGAGATCCTTGATCTTCTGCTTAAGGCTTGTGATAAGGCCTTTTACATAAGAAAGGATGTCGCTTGCCAGCGTAAAGGAACCGATCTTTGCCTCGAGCTGATCAACAATACCGAGTACATCTGCAGCATTACCGCCGGTAAAACTCGCGATGAATTCCTTAATCTGATTGATTATACCCTGAATCTGAGCAAGGATATCATTTTCACCTGAGAAAACGCCGGTGATTTTGTCAAGAATACCTTTGATAGTGCCGATAAGGTCGAAACCTGTGGTGCTTTCATCAGCTGCTGCGGGATCGCTATTAACCGGAGCTGCCTCCTCGGCAAAAGCCATAGTGAAAGCGGAGAACGCCATAATAAGAGCGAGAACAATTGCAAGTATCTTTTTCATTTCGCATCAATCCTTTCATAATATTCCGGACAGTGTTCCGTCTGCCTTTGGTGCAGTTATATTACCACTTAAGAAAAATAAAGTCAAGAGAAATATTACATAAATGTAATAATTATCAGACAAAATGCAAAATTTGCCTGAATTATTCAAGATAATCCTTGAGTTTTTTGCTGCGGCTCGGATGACGGAGCTTGCGAAGCGCTTTCGCTTCAATCTGACGGATGCGTTCACGGGTCACGTTGAATTCTGCGCCGACTTCTTCAAGAGTATGCGGGTGCCCACCCTCAAGACCGAAACGCAGACGGAGAACCTGAGCCTCTCTGGGCTGGAGAGTCTTGAGAACTTCGTCAAGCTGCTCTTTGAGAAGCATCATCGAAGCGGCGTCAGCCGGGGCGGGAGCATCGTCATCTGGAATGAAATCGCCGAGATGGGAATCCTCCTCCTCGCCTATCGGGGTTTCAAGCGAAACGGGTTCCTGGGCAACTCTCATAATATCCCTGACCTTGTCAACGGACATTCCGAGCTCCTTGGCAATTTCCTCCGCGGTCGGATCTCTGCCGTTCTTGTGAAGCAGCTGACTGCTGGTCTTCTTGACCTTGTTGATTGTTTCAACCATATGAACGGGAATTCTTATCGTTCTCGCCTGGTCGGCAATAGCTCTTGTGATAGCCTGTCTGATCCACCAGGTGGCGTAGGTAGAAAACTTGAAGCCCTTGGTATAATCGAATTTATCAACCGCCTTTATAAGGCCGAGATTGCCCTCCTGAATCAGATCGAGGAACTGCATACCTCTGCCGACATATCTCTTCGCGATTGAAACGACGAGACGAAGGTTTGCCTCCGCAAGACGCTGCTTTGCGCTTTTATCGTCGGAAGCAATTCTGATGGCAAGCTCAATTTCCTCTTCGGGTGTGAGAAGCGGAACCTTACCGATATCCTTGAGATAGACCTTTACGGGGTCTTCGATATTGACATTTTTTTCGTCCACTACGCCCATTTCGGGAGTCTTCGGGGTATCAAGGTCAAAATCCTCAAAATCGCCGCTCGCCATATCATCGACTATCTCGATATTCTCGGCTTCGAGCACTTCGTAGAGCTTATCAAGCGCCTCAACCTCTATATTGAGGTCGAGCATTGCTTCGTCAATCTGCTGAGCGGTAAGTTTGCCTGCCGCCTTGCCTTTTTCGATAAGTTTTTTGAAGGGGTTGTTGTTTTTTTCGTTGTTTTCCATTTTATTTGTCCTCCCGTTATTTCATATTTTCGATAGCTTTCCGGAATTCATCGTCAGACATATTTCTTACATCCGAATCTCCGGGCGGCTGTGTTTTTTTGATAACCGCAATGCAGTCGAGGCATTCCTTGAGTGTGTTTGCGAGATTCCCCGCTTTCATTGCGATGCGACCTATTGTATCGAGCTCCTGAGGTGTGAAATTCTGAGTAAACATTGAAAGATCGGTTGAATAACCGCCGTCGATAAGCTCAATCAGATGTTTTACCACCCGCTTATTGAATTCGGTAATAAAATCATCCGGCGAGAATTCATCCTTCAGCTGCCTGTAAAAGTCGGGATTTCTCATCAGAGAGGCAATCAGCGTCTCTTCGGCTTTTGCCGCCTCAAGATTATCTTTCATTTCGGGATTGCTCTTATCCTCAAAAGTCTTTTTGGAAGCAGTGTCAAGTTCTTTTTTTCGCTCAGTCTGCCGCTTTCTGAACTGTCTGAACGATGCAGCCTTGACCTGAGTCATAATCGCGTCCTTGCTCACTCCGAATTCATCGGCGAGGCGACCCGCATATATCTCTCTTTCAATGGGATTTGACGTGGCAAGTATCTCAGCTGCCGCGGCAAGGTATTTCACCCGGCCGTCATCAGTTGCGGTATTATGTTTTTCAAGCTCGGTTTTTAATTTGTATTCAATTTCGTTGTTTGCTCTGTTGAGCATAGCGAGGAAAGCTTCTTTGCCCGACTTTCGGACTATTTCGTCGGCATCCTTTCCGCCCTCCATCAGCACGACCTTTATTTTAAGGCCGGTTTTTCTGAGAATCGGAAGCGCCTTGTTTACCGCGTTTCTGCCGGCGCCGTCATTATCATAGCATACATACAGCTCATCGGCATATCGCGAAAGCAGATTCGCCTGATCCGGAGTGAACGCCGTGCCCAGACATGCGATTGCGTGGGGAATACCTGCCTGATGAAGCGCTATGACATCCATATATCCCTCAACGAGAATCAGTCTTTTTTTTTCGCTTACTTCAGGCGCGTTCTTCGCGAAATTCAAAGCAAAAACTCCTTCGCCCTTCTTATAGACCGGCGTGTCTGAAGTGTTGATATATTTGGGCTTTGAATCATCCATAACCCTGCCGCCGAAGGCGACGACATTCCCTCTCAGATCAAGAATCGGAAACATGACTCTGTTTCTGAAGCTGTCATAACAGCCGCCTTTTTTTCCCTTGACTGCGAGGTTCGCGAGGATAAGCTCACTGTCTTTATATCCGAGCGAGTGAAGATGGTTCCTCAGTGAATCCCAGCTGTCAGGCGCATATCCGAGCCCGAAATGAGTTATGGTCTTCTGAGTCAGCCCTCTTTTGACAAAATAGTCAAGTGCCTTTTTGTTCTCAGGCTTATATAATTGAGAATTGAAAAATTTCGCCGCCTCTCTGTTTGCCGAGAGAACTCTCATTCTGAGCTTTGCGGCGCTGTCATCGAAGCCGTCGTCGGGGAGCGGCAGATTATACCTTGACGCAAGCGATTTGACCGCCTCGACATAGTCGAGATTCTCCATTCTCATTATGAAACTTATTACATCGCCCGCCGCCTGGCATCCGAAGCAGTAGAAGGATTTCGTTTCGGGAAAAACTGTGAATGACGGCGTTTTTTCACTGTGGAAAGGGCAGAGCCCCTTGAGATTTCTGCCTGTTCTGCGCAGGGATACATAAGAGGAAATAACTTCCTCAATATCCGCTCTGTCGTGCAGATTCTGTATATATTCTCTGCTGATGGCCGTATTTCCTCACTCCCTTCGCAATTACTTTAAGAAATATCAATCGTCATCGTCATCGCCGCGTTTCTTGATGGCAACCCCGGCGAGAATTCCGGCAGCAGTGATAAATACTATTCCGCCGATTACCGCAATTCCGAATATAAGAGTCGGGTCAATCTGCTTCTTCTCTTCCTGAGGAGCGGGAGCGGTGACTATTTCACGGGTTTCGTATTCTTCATAGGGATTAAGCTCCGAATAACCGGTTGGCTGAGATTCATCCGAAACATCGGTCTCTTTGCCGGAGGTAAAGAATTCCTCATATCCCGAAGGCAACGGAGCAGTTGTGAATTCCGGCTTTGCCGGAGCCGCGGTTGTATCCGGATTCTTATATGTGGTATAGGCAACACTGCTGTTATCCTTATAGCTGGATTCGTTTGAGCCGGTTGTTGTGCCTTTTTTTGTTGTTTCGGTTGTATCTTCGGCCTTTGAGGTCGTCTGCGGTGCGGGCGCGGTGGTTTCGGAATATCTGCCGTTTGCGGTCAGAACCAGCGCTCCGGTATCGGCATTCTTCAGTTCGGGAAAAGCAACACCTGTCTTCGCTCTCGGAGAATATACGGCATAAGAACCGGAAGGATACTTCGCGACTCTGTCAACTGACGCCTTGCCGTCCGCGACGGTATCCTGCTCAAAGAGCACAAGCGAGGTTCTTGAAGCGCTCTTGACTATCGCCCATCTTCCGGTCGAAGGCGAATAAACAATATCGCCCTGCGCAGGAGTATGCGGCGTCTTGAAATCGTAACCGGCCGAATTCATGACGGGACCGTTCGCTCCGGTCGCGATATTCAACCCGTACGCCTCTTTGTAGAACCTTGTAACAAGCTCAGCGCTCGAATAAGTTGAATTCTCCGCGCTGTAAAGAGAATCAACGCCGAGATAACTGGACACAACAAACGGTGTCTCGCTCCCGACAGCAATCTTCCTCCCGCCGCCGACATCGGTATTCCAGCTCGCCGAAACGCTGATAACGCTTGCGAAAATGAGGAACACCGCAAGCAGCGGTATCAATGCTTTGACTGTTTTTTTCATTTTGCACCTCTCAGATATTTGCCCATCCCTTCGGGACGAACATATCATTGAAAATCTTCACCGCATATCGGTCCGTCATACCCGCAACGAAATCGCATGCCGCGATTTCGGGGGATTCGGTCCGTGCAGTCTTGATATATAAATCCGGCATAAGCTCGGGATATTTTGAAAACTTATCATAGAGCATCGTAATCATTTCCTGCGCCTTGCCCTCCTCGCTCTTGCAGGCGGGATTTGTATAAACTGCGTCAAACATAAAATTATGAAGCATATCGAAAACCATCTGAATCTGAGGCGAAAGGACAATATCATCCACGCTGTTCTCAATACAATCCCTGACCAGGGTATTTATTCTGACCGATTTTTTATAACCGAGCACATCGCGGATTTCAACGGGAATATCATCCTCGGTAAGAATCCCGGCAGCCTTGGCATCGTCAATATCGTGGTTGATATAGGCGATTCTGTCTGAAAGGCGGACTATTCTGCCCTCGAGAGTTTCAGCCGGCTCTCCGTTTGTGTGGCGGACTATTCCATTGCGGACTTCGTAAGTAAGATTAAGTCCCCTGCCGTTTTTTTCGATTTTGTCAACCACTCTGAGACTCTGCTCATAATGCTTGAATCCGAATGGGCAGGCGGCGGCAAGTGCTCTCTCTCCCGCATGACCGAACGGAGTATGCCCAAGATCGTGGCCGAGCGCAATCGCGCAGGTAAGGTCTCGGTTTAGCTTGAGCGCATCGGCAATCGTGTCGGCAATCTGCGCCACCTCGAGGGTGTGAGTAAGGCGCGTGCGGTAGTAATCGCCCTCGGGAGAAAGAAAGACCTGCGTTTTATGCTTGAGCCTGCGGAAAGAGCTGGAATGAATAATCCTGTCTCTGTCTCTCTGATATTCCGTTCGCATCGGGCATTCCTCTTCGGGAACGGCACGTCCTCTGGAGTTGAATGAAAACGATGCGCGGGGAGATAATATCAATTTTTCTCTTTCATATTTTTCTTCGCGGATGCAGTCCATTTTCTCACCCCTTCATAAACTAATACGCAGAAATCCGCGCTATTCCCTTTATTTAATTTGTAAACAATTTATGAACAAGCTCAAATGTTCTTTTGTTTATATTATTGACAATTTGTATAAATAAATGATAATATATAGAATGGATAAATTTGGAGGTATATAAATGGCAAAAACACTTGTACTGACCGAGAAACCGTCGGTTGCCAGAGATATTGCCCGGGTTCTGGGATGCAAGAGAAACGGCAACGGCTGCATAATCGGAGACAAATATACAATAACATGGGCGCTCGGACATTTAGTCACTCTCGCCGACCCGGAAGTTTACGGCGAAAAGTATAAAACCTGGAAAATGGAAGATCTGCCTATGCTGCCCGAAAAGATGAAGCTCGTTGTCATCGGACAGACCTCCAAGCAGTTCAAAGCAGTCAGCGCGCTTCTCAATTCGAACGAATATGATAAAGTTGTCATTGCAACCGACGCTGGGCGCGAGGGAGAACTCGTCGCGAGATGGATTCTCATAAAAGCAGGCTGCCGCAAGCCGCTTCAACGGCTCTGGATTTCATCGCAGACCGATAAGGCGATAAAAGAGGGGTTTGCATCTCTGAAGCCCGCATCTCAGTATGATGCGCTTTTCCGCTCCGCGCAGTCGAGAGCGCAGGCGGACTGGCTGGTCGGTCTCAATGTCACAAGAGCGCTGACTTGCAAGCATAATGCTCAGCTTTCAGCGGGAAGAGTTCAGACTCCTACACTCGCGATGATAGTAAAACGCGAGGATGAGATAATGAAATTCCGTCCGAAAGATTATTTCACGGTCAAAGCGGATTTCGGGACATTCACTGCGCTATATAAGGATTCAAAGAATCAGGCACGCTTTTTTGATGCCGCGCAGGCTCAGGAGATTGCGAATGCGGTCAGAGGGCAGCGGGGAGTGCTGACGGAAGTAAAGAAACAGTACAAAATGAAAGCTCCTCCGGCAGCCTATGATCTTACCGAGCTTCAGAGAGATGCGAACAAGAAATACGGCTATTCAGCTAAGCAGACGCTCTCGCTGATGCAGAGTCTCTATGAGACACATAAGCTCCTGACTTATCCGAGGACCGATTCGAGATATATCACAAAAGACGTAGTTGCTACTCTCCCAGAAAGATTAAAGGCCATTTCAATCGGACAATATAAAGAGGCGGCGACTGCGATACTCAGGTCAAAACCCCTTCAGACTAAGTATATTGTAAACGATGCGAAAGTTTCGGACCATCACGCGATTATTCCGACCGAACAGTATGTTGATCTGAATAAACTTACGCGCGATGAAATTCATATTTACGACCTCGTCGTGCGCAGATTTCTCGCCGTTCTCAGCGCACCTTATGAATATGATGAGGTGCAACTCAAAATCACAATCGGCAAATACAATTTCTATGCAAAAGGCCAGAGCGTAAAATCGTCGGGATGGAAAGCACTCTATGATTCTTCGCTTTCCGACGATTCCGACGATGACGCAGACCTTAAATCTCAGTCACTTCCCACCCTCAATCAGGGAGCTTCTGTCACAGCAAAAGAAATCAGAATTGTCGCGGGAAAGACAACTCCTCCGGCAAGATATACCGAAGCGACACTGCTGACTGCCATGGAAAACCCGTCCGGGCAGGTCGACGACGGAAAACTCCGCGACGCCCTCAAAACCGCAGGCGGGCTCGGCACTCCGGCAACAAGGGCGGATATCATCGAAAAGCTATTTGACTCATTCTATGTTGAGCGCAGAGGCAGAGAGATTTTCCCGACTTCAAAAGGCAGACAATTAATAAGCATTGTACCGCCCGATCTGAAATCAGCGGAGCTGACAGCTCAGTGGGAACAGCGTCTGCAGATGATAGCAAAGGGCAGCGAAAGCGATAAGAAATTCGTTGATGAAATGAGAAAATATGCGACCTCTCTGGTTTCGGAGGTCAAAAAGAGCGAGGCGGTTTACCGCCATGACAACATCACCAGAGAAGTCTGCCCCGAATGCGGAAAGTATATGCTTGAGGTCAACGGCAAAAAGG
>JAEEGI010018742.1_pt1 | contig 14038 bp, 12 predicted proteins | sample 8958751 | NCBI WGS metagenome assembly JAEEGI01 (sample SAMN16246545, study PRJNA631951) | gut metagenome | biome: gut microbiome; feature: rumen; material: KS-attached | host: Bos | place: Iran: Karaj | collected 2018-10
AGTTCATCATCGAACGCAGCTACGCTCCTCTCTACGGTGCCCGTCCCATGAAGCGTTACATTCAGGACAGCGTCCAGACCCTGCTGGCGAAGACCATTTTGTCCGAAAACCTGAACATCGGCGACAGACTTATCGTTGACAGGGCAGGAGAGGAGCTGAAGGTTTCCGTAGAAAGAGTGCAGAAAGCCCTGCAGTAAAAAACAAAAACATAGGAGATCTATACCGGAACGGATATGATCACCCTTGTACCGCCCTCCGGGCGGTTTTTTATTTCAAGAGAGCCTCTGCTCATGAGCTGCAGCCTGTCTCTCACATTCTGTATCCCTGTATGTATCCTTCCGTCATCCACCTCGCGGAAGCCCGGCCCATCGTCATCGATGGTTATCCGTGCGCTGCCTCCGAGCTGTTCGCTCTTCACATGTATGGATATGTGGTCTGAGCCCTTGCCGAGCCCGTGCTTTACGGAGTTTTCAACTATGGGCTGAAGGGTGAGGGGAGGCAGCTTGAAGGCTGTGAAATCCAATTCGTAGCTGATGTCCAGCTCTCCCGGGAATCTGGCCTGCTCCACGGCAAAATATGCCCTGGTCTGCTCTATCTCCTCGGAGAAGGGCACCGGCTCCTTTTTGGATATGGAGCTGAAGTTTCCCTGAAGGTAACGGGTGAAATTGAGCAGCACCTGCTGGGCCAGGGGAGGATCTGTTTCGCATAGATAATAGACGGAGGTGAGGGTATTATGCACGAAGTGGGGCCTGATCTGGCTCATAAGGGCGGTGATCCTGGTCTCCCTCAGCTCCTCGTCCCGCTTTATGCTCTGGATAATGTACCTGCTGAAGCTGATCATGGAGAAGGCAAGCATCCAGATCAAAAGGAAAACAGCATTTACAGTGGAGCCGCTTACGTGAAAAACTGCTATATCCGCGATGCAGGCAGCCGCAAAGGGCAGGAGCAGGAGCCTCCTCTCTCCCGACCAGAACATATAAATAACAGCCACGGCTATCATAAAAATGCATTCACCCAGGTAGACAGGGATAATATCGTGGATCTCCAGCTTTCCAAGGAGCTGAAGAAGAAAAACTCCCAGAGTGAATATCTGAGACAGGATGATGCATACGTGGAGGACGGCCTTTTCAGCTCTTTTCTTCATGACCGAGCTGAGCAAGGCCATGGCGCAGCCGGGCAGCATAAAGGCCGACATTATACCGATGTAGTAAAGGTTCTTCGCATCCTTGTACAGAAGTATCTGGCTTATCTGAAGACCGCACAGCTTCCATATCCCAAGCTCCATGGAGAGGAGTCCTATGCTGATGATATTGGTCCTGTTGCCCTTAAGAGGAAGCACTATGCCCTCCATCAGGAGTATGAGTCCTTCGATAATGGCCAGTATGCACATGATGCCTACAGGAAGCTCCTTGTCAAGGATCATGGTTATCAGCTGGTCCCGGTGGGTGATCAGCATCTCCGGCTCCTTGTAGCCGCTGTAGTAGGATATTATCTCCACCCTCATGAGCTTGCCAGACAGGTCCTTTGTAAGGGGCACTGTGAGCCAGCGGTTTCCGGGGTCTCTTCCTATATCAAAGCCCTCCGTCTCCTGGACGGTGGCGATGAGCTTTCCGCTTGCGTAGACGCTGGCAAACTGATGCCTCAGATGTATGCAGAGGGATGTTCCGCCGCTTAGGTCGTCCTTGGGGACAAAATTGTAGACCCTTTTTATGCCTGCGTAGTTTTTTACAGCGTATCTCTGAACATTCAGGTCGTTTATGTAGTCCGGCTCGCTGCTGATGTAATTGAGCTCGTCGGGGGTCTGCCCGATAAAGGCGATGGCTGCGCACAGGATCATAAATATCAGAAGCATGCCAATAAAGCTTGCCTGTGAGACCGTTTCAAGCCTGATCTTCTTCATATCGAGAGACCTCTTACTGGATAGCGGAGGTTCTTCAGCTCCTCCTGCAGCTTGTCGGTGGTGATGGGCTTAAGAAGAAAGCCGCTGGCGTGAAGCTTCCAGGCTTCATCCATATACTCTGCGTGGGAGGTTAGAAAAACTATATTTGTGCGCCTTCTGCAGCTCTGAAGCTGGCCTGCCAGCTCTATGCCGTTCGCTCCGCGAAGCTCGATGTCCAAAAAGGCCAGGTCCACATCGTTTGATGATGCGAAGCTTACGGCCTCCGAGGCCTTCTGAAAGCCCTTGACCTCTGCCTGGGGCAGGGCCTTTGAGACTATGCGCACGCAGGCCGACAGCAGTATCAGCTCATCCTCCACCACTATGAGGAGGGGCTTTTGATTAGGCTCCCCCGCGTTTTCCAAAAGCTCGTAGGGGTGGACCCCCAGGCAGTCAGCCAGCCTTGCCAGGGTGGTCAGATCGGGCAGCCTGTCGCCGGTCTCCCAGCGGGATATGGTCGGGGGCGACACATACATCATGTCCGCAAGCTGCTGACGGGTAAGATCCTTTTTCAGTCTGAGCTCTCTTAGCTTCTTTCCGAATTCCGAATTATCTGCCAATGTAAGGCCTCCTTTTCATTGTCTTTTTACGATGTCTCTGGTAAAAGAACAGATCATTCTGCCAACATGGCATTATTATACTATAGTTTCCGTATATCAAACAAGGCATTGATATCCATTTTTCATATAGGAGCTATCTATAAAGTGCCAAAATGGAACGCTCAACAGGATTTTTGATTGATAAAATTTTATTAATTAGAGCCGGATGGCATGCGGAATACCCCGCGTGCGTGCTCCGGCAAGAGGAGAAAAAGCTATGAAAAAGACTATCAGTATTTTGCTGGTGCTGGCGATGATACTTGGCCTTGCTGCCTGCTCCGGCAACAACGAAGCAAAAAATACCGATGAGCCTGAAAAGCCGGAAAAGGTGTATACGGAATACAATGCACTGTATGATTCCGAGCTCAAGACCATCGACTATCTGAACAGTACCGTTACTTCGCTTTCGACCCTTGCCTATAACTGTCAGGAGGGTCTGATCGGCTTTGACGGATATGGTCTGCTGCGTCCGAGGATCGCAAAGAACTGGTCCATTTCCGCAGACGGAACGGTCTATACCTTCTATCTGAGAGACGACGTAGTATGGGTGGATAACAAGGGACAGGAAGCCGAAAAGGTAAAGGCTCAGGACTTTGTTACCGCAGCTGAATGGATTCTCAATCCTGACAACGGCTCCACCGTTGCCAATACTCTTTACAACAATCTTGTTGGCGCCAAGGCATATTTCGACGGCGAGGACAAGGATTTCAGCCACGTGGGAATCAAGGCACTGGATGACACCACCGTGCAGTATACCCTGCTCGGACCCAGCGCATATTTCCTGAGGATGCTGGGCAATAACGTATGGTTCCCCGTACCTACCAATTTCCTGGCTGAGCATAAGGATACCTATGGAACCTCAGCAGAGGATCTGCTCTACTGCGGAGCATACTTTATCTCCAGCTGGGATTACGAGTACGAGAGAGTTCTTGAAATGAATCCGCTCTACATGAATGTGGACGATATAACCATCAAGACCGCCACCTTCCGCTACAATAAGGAAGCTACCTCCAACGGCGCGGAGCTGTTCCTCAGAGGGGACACCGATGCCGTAAACCTTTCCAACGATATAGCAAAGGAATGGAAAAAGGACAGCAATCTCGTACAGCAGATGCATCCCGCTCCCCTTACAAATATGAGCTACTGGATGGCCTTCAACTTCGATCCTAACTTTGATGAAAAGTTCGATCCCGCCACCTGGAAGATCGCAGTCAACAACGAAAACTTCCGCAAATCCTTCTTCTACGGCTTCAATCCTGAGCCCTATACCGCCACCCTTGATGAGTGGAACTATCAGAAGAAGGTGCTCTCCACCTTCACCAGAGCGGACCTTGTATCCGTGGGCGAAAAGGACTACAGAGAGCTTTCCGGCCTGGATCAGTACTCAAAGAATCTGACCAATTTCGACTCTGCCAAGGCTCTGGACTACAAGGCCAAGGCTATGGAGGAGCTCAGCGCAAAGGGCGTCAGCTTCCCCATCAAGGTCATGATGACATACAACGTGTCAGCCACCACCTCCACCCGTTATCAGGTGCTTGAACAGCAGCTGGAGAACCTGCTCGGCACAGATTATATCGACATAATCCTTGAGCCCTATAACGGCAGCTCCTTCAATAAGGATGTAAGAAATGCTGGAAACTGGGCCTTCATGGAGCTGGGCTGGGGCCCCGACTATGCGGATCCCATGAGCCAGTTCGACCCCGTGCTTAAGGCATCCATCGGAAAGAACTGGGGCAAGGTATATCTGGCAGAGGAATATCTGGATGCTGCCGCAGGCGTGGGCAAGGTAGAGAAAATGGCTCTTGAGGCAGATGCCATCAAGAACGATTTCGACAAGCGCTATGAGGCCTTCGCAGCCGCAGAAAAGGAGCTTCTGGATGAGGCTCTGGTCATCCCCGCATACAGATCCGGCGGCGGATACATGGCTTCCAAGCTGGTGCCCTTCACCGCTACCACAGGCCAGATGGGCGACGGCGGAGCGAGAAACTCCATCAAGTTCGCTGTCATCGGCGACCATTCTCTCAGCGAGGATGAATATAACGTGGCATATGATAATTACATCAAGGCCAGGGCAGCCGCAAGAGCAGCTTATGTTACAGAAAGCGCAAGCTATCAGGTTCCTGAAAAGTAAATCAACTGAGATCCCCTCAGCCCGAATCATCGGGCTTTTGGGGCTGCAAGGAAAGTACAGAGGGCATGAAAGGTTTCATGCCCTCTGAGTTTAAAACGGAGAAGCGAAATGATCAAATACATTGTAAAACGTTTGCTTCAGTCTCTGCTTACACTTCTGATCATAGCCACGGTGGTGTTTTTCCTGATGAGGCTCATGCCGGTGGAGGGCTATTTTGGCGAGGAATTCGACAAAATGGATGAGGACCAGATAGAGGCCGCGCTGGTAGCCATGGGTCTTCGCGATCCCATAGGAGTTCAGCTCACCAGATTTTACGGGCAGCTGCTGCGCGGAGATCTGGGAAGCTCTATAACCGTGCGTCCCAAAATGTCCATCGCCAAAATGATAGGTCAGAAGGCTCCATACTCCATAAAGTTCGGACTGGCCTCCATGGTCCTGGCACTGGTGGCAGGCATTCCCATAGGCGCTGTCATGGCTCTTTACAAGTCAAAATGGCCGGATAAGCTGGGCAATGCGTATATCGTATTCATCAATGCCGTTCCTGCGGCAGTTTATTACCTGTTCATACAGCTTTATGCCTCGGGGCTGTTCAAGCTGCCAATACTCTATGACGCCAGAAAGCCCATATCCATGATACTCCCCATAGTCAGCATGTCTCTTGGAGGCACCGCATCCTACGCCATGTGGACCCGCCGCTATATGGTGGACCAGATGAACAAGGATTACGTGAAATTCGCCAGGGCGAAGGGCGTTAAGGAAAGCGGCATTATGTTCGGCCATGTCATAAGGAATGCGCTGGTGCCCATGACTCAGAATATTCCCGCCAATGTGCTGCTTACCATATCGGGCTCCATCTACATAGAATCCCTGTACTCCATACCGGGCATGGGAAATCTGCTGCTGTCTGCCATAAAACGCCAGGATAATCCTCTGGTGCAGGCACTGGTGCTGATATATTCCTTCCTGGGCATCTTCGGACTGCTGCTGGGCGATCTTCTGATGGTGGCCTGCGACCCGAGAATAAAGCTTGTAAGAGGAAAGGAGAGCCGCTGATGAAAAGTACTGAAAAGCTTGAGAACAGCGTAAGCGAACTGATAAGAAAATACGGTTCGGAAGAAGCTCTCTTTGCTTACGCAGAATATAACCCAATGGAAGCGGAGATGGGCGGATACTCCAATTATTCCTACTGGAGATCCACCATAAACGCCTTTCTTAAGAACAAGGTAGCCTTTTTCTTCCTGTGCCTTCTGGTCACCCTGCTGGTGTTCACACTTATCCAGCCCTATCTCCCCGGGCAGAAGGATCCCACTGAGATCTTCTGGGTGGGAGATATGACGGATAAGAATCACCAGCCGGATTCCCAGTACTGGTTCGGTACCAATTCCATAGGACAGGATCTGTGGGCCCGCATCTGGAACGGCACCAGGACCTCGCTGTTCATAGGTGTGGTGGTGGCCATCGTAAATGCCACTATAGGAATAAGCGTTGGCGCCCTTTGGGGTTATGTGCCTTATCTGGACAGGCCCCTTACCGAGGTCTACAACGTGGTGCACAATATCCCGCGAAATATAATACTGATACTGGTCTCCTATCTGATAAAGCCGGGCCTTGGGACCATCATATTCGCCATGTGTGTTACAGGTTGGCTCCCCATGGCAAGGTTCATAAGAAATCAGATAGTGACCATCAGGGACCTGGAATACAATCTGGCCAGCCGCTGCCTTGGCACGCCAACGGGCAGGATCATCACCAAGAACCTGCTGCCTTATCTGATTTCCGTCATCACCCTGAGAGTCTCTCTGGCCATCCCCGCAGCCATCGGCAGCGAGGTGTTCCTGACCTATATAGGACTGGGGCTTCCGGTGACCATGCCTTCCCTTGGCAATCTGATCAATGAGGGCAGGGCGGTAATGATGAGCGCCAGCTCCCGCTACCAGCTGATCTTCCCGGCCATCGTTCTGTCCGTGATAACCATTTCTTTCTATGTGATCGGCAATTCCTTCTCGGATGCCGCCGATCCCAAGAATCATGTATAGGGGAGGTGCGAGATGTCTGAAAACAAAGAGATAATCCTCTCCGTAAAGGATCTGGAAATACAGTTTACCCTCAGAGGGCAGACCCTTACTGCCATCAGAGGCATATCCATGGACCTGTACAAGGGCGAAAGCCTGGCCATAGTCGGTGAGTCCGGTTCGGGAAAATCCGTATTCACCAAAAGCTTCATGGGAATGCTGGATAAGAACGGAAAGGTTACCGGAGGCGAGATCCTCTACAAGGGCCGGGACCTGGCTAAATACAAGACTCAGAAGGAATGGCTAGGCATCAGAGGCAAGGAGATAGCCATGGTGTTTCAGGACCCAATGACCTCTCTTAATCCCCTTAAGACCGTGGGCAAGCAGATACAGGAGGCTATAGTGCTCCATCAGGGGCTGAAGGGCCCCGAGGCCAAAGAAAGGGCTATAGAGTATCTGAAGGATGTGGGCATACCAGACCCCGAAAGGCGCTATAAGCAGTATCCACACGAGTTTTCGGGCGGCATGAGGCAGCGTGCTGTAATAGCCACGGCCATGGCCTGCAATCCCGAGATACTCATATGCGATGAGCCCACCACGGCTCTGGATGTGACAATTCAGGCCCAGATAATAGAGCTGCTGAGGGACATGCAGCGCAAATATGATCTGACCATCATCTACATCACCCACGATCTGGGCGTTGTGGCGAAGGTGGCGGACAGGGTGGCTGTCATGTACGCGGGAGACATCATTGAAGTAGGCACCGCCTACGAGGTCTTCTACAACGCGCAGCATCCCTATACCTGGGCGCTGCTCAGCTCTCTGCCCCAGCTGGGCATCAAGGGCGAGCCCCTGTATTCCATCAAGGGTACGCCTCCGAATCTCTTCAAGGAGATAAAGGGCGATGCCTACGCGCCGAGAAATCCCTATGCTCTGAATATCGACCACGAGATCCGTCCGCCCTATTTCGACGTATCTCCCACCCATAAGGTCCGCAGCTGGCTGCAGGATCCCAGGGCTCCGAAGGCGGAGCCGCCCAAGACCATTCAGAGGATGCTGGACAGATGGAAGGAGGTCTATACCAATGAGTAGCGAAAATATCCAAAGGGAAAAGCTTCTTGAAGTAAAGGATCTGTGGGTCTCCTTCGGTAAAGGGCGGAAAAAATTCCAGGCCATAAAGGGCGTCAGCTTCGATATCTACAAGGGTGAGACCTTCGGCCTCGTGGGCGAATCGGGCTCCGGCAAGACCACCATAGGCAGAGCCATCATAAGAATAAATCCCGTTGAAAAGGGTGAAATAATCTTTAAAGGAAAGCGTATAAGCGGTAAAATAGACAAGGAAACAAACAAGGAGCTCATCAGGAATATCCAGATGATATTTCAGGATCCCATGGCAAGCCTTAACGAAAGGGCCAAGGTGGATTACATAGTATCCGAGGGCCTGTACAATATCCACGGCTTCACAGATGAGGCTGACAGACAGGCAAAGGTCAGAAAGGCCATGATGGACGTGGGTCTTCCTCCCGAGTTCGCCACAAGATTCCCCCACGAATTCTCCGGTGGACAGCGGCAGAGGATAGGTATCGCAAGGACTCTGATAATGAATCCGGAGCTTGTGATAGCGGACGAGCCCATATCGGCTCTTGATGTGTCCATCAGAGCCCAGGTGCTGAACCTGCTCATGGACCTTCAGAGGCAGTACGGCCTGACCTATCTTTTCATAGCCCATGATCTTTCCATCATGCGCTTTATCACCAACAGGCTGGCGGTCATCTACAAGGGACAGATCGTTGAGCTGGGTGAGACTGAAAAGGTATTCCAGCATGCTCTGCATCCCTATACCAAGGCTCTTATTTCCGCCATACCCCAGCCGGATCCGCTGAGCGAAAGGAACAGGACTGTTCTGCAGTACGATCCCTCCGTCCACGATTATACCGTGGATAAGCCTGTCTGGACCGAGATAGAGGAGGGGCACTGGGTCCTTGCCAACGAGGCAGAGCAGGCAGCCTACAGAGCTGAGATTCAGGAGAATTTATGACGACTTTAGCTTTCACAGGAGACATCGCTTTTTCAAAGTATTTCAGGGATTCCTGGCAGGATGAGGATCTCATGTCCCCGGAGGTGGTGAGCTTTCTTTCGGAGAGCGACCACTGCATAGCCAATGTGGAGGGGCCGCTGTTCGGCGGCGGCGCCTCCGCTGCCAAGCTGCTGAACCATGCCAGCAACCCCGGCGCTGCTGCCTGGCTCAAAAGGATAGGGGCGGACATCTGGAATCTGTGCAACAACCATGTGGCGGACTGCGGCATCGATGGGCTTCTTCAGACTAAGCAGATCGCAGCTGAGCATGGCGCGGTCTGCATTGGCGCTGTGGAGGACAAAACCCGCTATCCCCAGCCCCTTTACCTTCCTGAGGAGGGCGGCATAGGCATAGTCAACTGCTGCTACGTGAGCGAGCTTACGGTCAAGATGCCGGAAACCGTGGGCATCCTGCTCTGGGACGACGAGGAGGAGGTGAAGCGGCAGATCCGGGAGGTGAAGTCAAAAGCCCGCTGGTGCATAGTAATGCCCCACGGAGGTGATGAATTCACCGACATGCCCGAGCCCTGGAACAGGCAGCGCTACTTAAGATTCCTGGAGTACGGCGCAGACATCGTGGTGTCCCATCATCCCCACGTGGTGCAGAACTACGAGACTGTGGGGGATAAGATAATATTTTATTCTCTCGGCAATTTCGTGTTCGATACGGATTACCAGAGGCAGCACGTGTATACCGACCTGGGCCAGCTGGTGAAGCTCTCCATAGACGGGGACAGCTTCAGCTGGGAGGGCATGTCCGTAAGGATAGACAGGGAAAAGCACCGCGTAGTATCCTGCGATACCCATGCCATATTCACAGATATAGGAAAGGACAGCTACAGGAGGCTGTGGCCCATTGCCGCGGCAGGGGCTCTCAGGGCTCAGGAGAAGATAAAGCTCTACGAGGATCCCGAGCGTTTCTCAAGCTTCAGCGGCGCGGACTGGCTGCGCTACAACATGAAGGAGGAGGCCTACAAAAAGCTTCTTGAGGGCTCTCTGATGCCCTTAACAGAGGCCTTGAGCGAAAAGGAAGCCGCTCTTGATGCTTACCTGAGAAAAAGATAGGCAAGGCATCCGCCGGCGGCTATACAGCTATAACAAAAGATATCCCGGGGCTTTATGGCTCCGGGATATCTTTCTCATGTAATATTTTATCTGCTGAGCTCCTCCGCCAGCTGGGCGTCGGAGACTATCTGTACGTATTCATTGCCGCGGTGCTGGTAGAGCTCCCGGCCCTTTGCCGCAAGGATGAGGACGGTCTTGTCAGCGGCGCGGGCTGCGGCCTCTCTGATGCACTGCTCACGGTCTACGATTATCTCTCCCTTGCCGCCGTATTTTTCAAGATTGGCCAGGACCTCCTTAGATATCTCCATTGGGTCGTCCATGAAGGGGTCCTCCTCGGTTATCCAGGCGTAGTCTGCGAATTTCGCGGTGACTCTTGGCAGGGTCTCGCGGCGGTCAAGGCCCTTGCCGCCGGGACAGCCGAAGACTATCTCCACCCTGTACCCGGGGAACTCCTCCTTTATGGATTCGAAGAGCTTCTGGTAGCTCAGCTCGTTGTGGGCATAGTCCACGATTATCTTGACGTCCTTTTCTCCCTTCATCTGGAACATCTCCATGCGGCCTGCAGCCTTAGCCTCCAGCAGGGCTGAGGCGATGTCATCAAAGGGTATGCCAAGCTCGAGGCAGATGACAGCGGCCGCCAGTGCGTTTTCGATGTTGAAAAATCCCGGCATGGAAAGGCGTATGGTTCCTATGATGCCGTAGTCCAGGACATCGGGGCCGGGCTCCGCGCCCTCTGCACGGCGGTCAAGGAGCCTTGTTTTTTGTGCTATCTCAAAGGCTATATGGCCATTTTCCTTGCGTCCGTTAAGGGCGATATAGTCAGCGTTCCGGCCGCATACGCTGCGCTGTCCGGAGGGAGAATAGCAGATTAGCTTTTCCAGTATCCTGCCCTTCTGAGCTGCCGGCAGAATCTCGTCTATCCTGGCGCTGTCCAGATTGATGCAGAGGGTCCTGCACTGGTCCACGAAGCGCAGCTTGGACTGGAAATAATCCTCCTCCGTGGGGTGCTCGGTGCTTCCGATGTGGTCAACCCCGTAGTTGAGGAAGGCTCCTATGGTGAATTCAAGGCCGTAGCTGCGGTCATACTTAAGGGCCTGAGAGCTGACCTCCATGCCCAGGGCCCAGAGGCCTGCCTTTGCGCCGTTTTCCAGGCGCTTGCCAAGCTCCAGGGCTTCAGGGGTGGTCAGATGGGATTCGAAAAATTCTATGCCGTCGAAGGTGTCGATGGTGGAAAGAAAGCCGAAGCCGCCCAGACCATTCTTCTTCGTGTAGGCCTCGATGACCGCCTTGATGTAATACAGAGTGGTGCTCTTGCCCTTGGTCCCGGTAAGGCCTATAAGATTATAGTTTCTCCAGGCGAGGCCGTTGAATTCGTTGGCCAGGACCGCCATGGCGCGGCGTATGTCGCTGACCAGAATGCAGGGCAGTGGACTTTCGTAGGCTGTCTCGGAAACATAGCAGAAGGCTCCTGCCTCAGCTGCTTTATCCAGGTATTCGGCTTTGAAATTAGCTCCCTTGCAGACGAAGAGGCTGCCCTCGCAGGCCTCTCTGGAATCAAAGGTTATGAATTCCACGGGCCTTTCCAAGGCGTCTTTCTCACCGCTGAAGCTTATGAAAACGCCTTCGCTCCTCAGCGCGTCGATGTATTCTGCCAGTTTTCTGATCTTTCTTTCGTAATTCATGATATTCCTCTAAAAAAGGGAGGGCCTTCGTCCTCCCGTAATACTCTAATAATTGACCTGATTCGGATCCTGCTGCACGTAGAGATTGCCGCTGACCAGGTCGTAGAAGGCCGCATGGCCTGCGGAAACGTAGACCGTCACGAAGATGGTGCAAAGGCCCGCCAGGGTCACCAGGGGATTGGAGGCAATGGAGGCTGCCGCATTGTAGATCTGCTCCGGGCTGTACATGGTGATGTCAGGCATGTAGCGCATGGTGACCATGCTCTGGGGCATATTTGCAAGCAGATACCAGCCGATGTAGCTGACATTGAACCAGAAGAATTTGGCCTTGTTGCCTTCCATCATTACGGCGCTTTCGTACATGCACTGGGCTGCAGGCTTGCTGGGATCGTCTGCCAGGATGTAGAAGGACTGGCTGTAGCGTATGGAGGCTATGATGCCGGGGATCACAAACAGGAACGAAAGCAGCAGTACCCGTACCATGACGCTCAGATAAAGGGAGGTGGCGTTCATGAAGAAGTCGAAGCCGGAAGCCAGGTCGTTGATCTGGGGTCCCTGCTGACGGAACAGCTTCAGGAAGAATATGGCCAGCCCCAGGTTTACCGGGCCTGTCACAAGAATGCTGTATATGGATTCCAGCAGATGTAGAAGGCTGGAATCGGTGAGCCTTCCGAGTATGAAGCCGGGCAGGGATGTGATGGCTGTGCCAAGAAGCACCACTATAAGTGCAGTGCCCCAGTAGCCCTGAAGGGTCTGCCTTCCGAGAGCTCTGATGGTCTTGCTTGGTTCTGTAATGATGTGGTTGTTCATTTAATTGTCCTCCGAGTAGCTTACTCTTCCCAGATTCATGCTGAGCTCCTCCAGCTGGTAGTCCAGGGCCTCATCAAAATTGTAACGGTGCTTGGGACCTCCCAGCTTTTCCTCGCGGCGCAGGGTGACAGCTTCGAATACCGAGTAGTATTCGTTGTCCACCAGCACCTTGATCTGATCCGTGTACCAGTCCTTGAATTTCCAGAGCTCCTCCGCCAGATCTCTGCGGAAGCTTCCGTCCTCCATGCCGTCGGCCAGAAGCATCAGCCTCTGCTGTATGGAATCCACCAGGGAGAAAAGCTCCTGGGATTCATCGGGAAGATGGGCCGTGAGCTCGTTGAAGTAGTTTTCCACCAGCTCGGTCATGGTCTGGCTGTCCACCTGGGAGAGCACGTCCATGAACTGCTCCTCGCTGATCTCCTCGCTGCATTCCAGCAGCTCGGCCAGCTGTTCAAAATATTGAAAATCTGCGGGACTGTCGATCTCGAGCAGATCGTAAAGCTTTGTTGTGGTCATTTTATAGTCCTTTTGTATGTATTCTGTGATTTCTGCAGCCCAGGGCTAGAATTTCTTCAGGGAAATGTTGATCTGGTCCTCGGTGTCGATGCGGTTGATCATGTTGACGAAGTTTTCCGAAAGGTCGCTGGCATAGAAGGTGCTCTGAAGTGTGCTGTCCTCTGCCAGAAGTCCCTCCTCGGACAGAGTCTGCTGCACGGCGTTTGCCAGGCATTCGGAGGGGTTGATTATGCGAAGCTGGGGGTAGAGCCTTTCGATGTTGTCCCTGATCAGTGGATAGTGGGTGCAGCCCAGTACCAGGGTGTTGAGGCCGTGGTACTTTACGAAATTGTCCAGATAGTAGCGGATGGTCAGGTCCATGATCTCGTTTTCTATGATGCCCTCCTCTATGAGGGACACGAAGGCGGGACAGGCCATCTGGTACAGGGCGAGGCCGGAGGACATGGATTCCACAGCCTTTTTATAGGCCTTGCTCTTGATGGTGGCCTTGGTGGCAATGATGCCTATGGAATCCTTTTCCGTGCAGGTCCTGGCTATCTCCTCTGCAGCCGAATCCACTATGCCTATGACGGGGATGCCCGGGAAGGCTGCCTCAAGGTCGGGGATGGCAAGGGATGAAATAGTATTGCAGGCGATGACCAGGGCTTTAACGTCGTTCTTCACCAGAAAATCCGCTATCTGAAGGGAGAATTCCTTTATGGTAGCGGGGCTTTTGGAGCCGTAGGGGGTCCTGGCGGTGTCGCCGAAATATATGATGCTTTCCTTTGGGAGCTTTTTCTTGATGGGGCTGACGCAGGTGAGCCCGCCCAGGCCTGAATCGAATACTCCTATGGGTCTGTTGTCCATGAAAGCCTCCTTTTGATTGGTATTCATAATATTATATGACTTCGGACGTGCATTGTCCATTATTTGTTTGAGACAGGCTGCCGGGACAGGGAACGTCTCGAACCGCCCCCAATGTCATATTAGACAATAAGGGTGAAGTGTGGTATAGTAACTTTGAGTTTTTGTAACTTGTTTAGGATATCTGAGACAAGGAGAAAATCATGTGGAACGATAAGAATGTATTCGACTATTCCGGCATGATAGCCGAGACCGTGCGCATTCAGGGACACGACGGAAAGTTCATCAGAGCTTACTATTCCAGGCCCATAGGCGACGGTCCCTTCCCAGGCATAGTGCTTATCCCGCCCATGCCCGGCTGGGACGAG
>JAEEGI010018743.1_pt1 | contig 14038 bp, 12 predicted proteins | sample 8958751 | NCBI WGS metagenome assembly JAEEGI01 (sample SAMN16246545, study PRJNA631951) | gut metagenome | biome: gut microbiome; feature: rumen; material: KS-attached | host: Bos | place: Iran: Karaj | collected 2018-10
GGACGGCAGTTCTTCGTGGTCGTGTGCGCCTCGAAGGAGAGACCCGCATGGAAGAGGATGGGTCTGTCATATCTCTCACAGAGATCATAGAGCGGATCCATGATCTTGTCTGAAGGATGGAAAGATTGTCTCGACGGATGCAGCTTCAGGCCTTTCAGATCCAGATCCCGGAAGGCGTGTTCCAGCTTCTCTGCCGCCTGATCATCATGAGGATCGACCGAGGCAAAACCGATGAAACGGTCCGGTGCCAGATCGACGAGCTTCCTGATCTCTTCGTTGGAGACCAGTACCTTACCGTTCATGGAAGTGCTGTAATCCTCAGGCAAAAGGCAGGCATGATCGATGCCTGCGCAGTTCATCTTGTTGAAGAAGTGTTTCAAAGGAGCGGTCCCGTTCTTGTGCAGGTTGAGCTCCTCGTGTCTGATCTCCTCGAGCGCTTCATCTTCGTTGATCGGCTCGAAGAAAGCAGGATGGACGTGGATATCGATGACCATCAGAATCCCGCTTCTTTCATCATGGCACGGACGTTGTCGACCGCTCTTCTGGCATAGAAGCGCGGTTCGTTGATGTAGCCTGTCACCAGTTCGATCGTCGCCGTGCGCTTGTAATCGATCTCTTTGAGTTCCTTGATCAGTTCCGGCAGCGGGATGGACCCTTCACCCGGCATGACGTGATCATCGGAATCCTTCACGCCATCGATCAGATGCAGGTGATACATCTTGTCGCCCAGCTTGTCGAAATAATCCATGATGCTTTCATACTGCGTGAAAGGAGGGACCAGGTCGCACATTCCGACGAGGTTCGGTGAATCGATGGCCTTGAAGAGCTTCTGCAGGTCGTTGGCGCTCTTGATGACATTGGACTCGTAGACGGTCAGAGCTTCCATGACGATCTTCATGCCGATCTTTTCCGCGTGATCCGTCAGCTCTCTGAGGCTCTTGAGCAGTCTATCCCAGATCTCATCATAAGTCGCACCATATCCCGCATGTCCGGCTGAAATGAGTGTATAGTCGGCACCCATCTCCTTCGCCATATCGAAACAGAGCTTGAGGTAGTCGATCGCCTCCTGACGCATCGCCTCCGACCCGATCATGTAGTTGTAAGGATAGGCGTTGTGCTCAGGACAGTAGCCCCTGATCTCGATCCCGTATTTGTCTCTGAGCCTCTTGATCTCATCGATCTGACCGGCCTTCAGATCCGGTGCATAGGCATGCGGTCTGCCTCCCCAGAGCTCGATATAGTCATATCCGAAGCGTTTCGCATCGATGAAGATGTGCTCCAGATCGTTGCGCTGATATCCGCTTGTAAACATTCCCAGTTTCATATCTTTTTCCTTTCTACCTGACCCACGGTTCAAAGACCTCGACGACAGAAGAAGCGACTTCAGCGCCCTTCTGAAGGCAGTCTTCCACCTTCCACCCATTCAGTACGCCATAGAGGAATCCGGCAATGAAACTGTCACCGGCACCGACCGTGTTGACGACCTGTCTGGCCGGGACGATGTGTCCGATGTGGAAGCCGTCTTCATCATAAGCCAGAGAACCCTCCTCGCCGAAGGTCGCAATGGCGATCTTCATTCCCCGCGCCACCTTGTCTTTCAGAAAATCTTCGATGTATGCATCCCTGCCGTTATGGTAGGAATAGAAGCCATACGTCACATAAGGCAGCGTCTCCTCGACCAGTTTATGGTCCAGTCTGTCAGCGTAATCGAAAGCGATCGGCGTCCCGCTTTCCGCGATCTTCGGCAGCGCCTTTTCCGCCATGCCCCAAAGCGCACTGTGGACCAGATCATGTTCACAGGCAAAACGGATGTCCTCTTCATCGAAGACCATGTCCGCCAATACGCCCTCCACATAATCGCCGTGGATGCGGTCATTGCCATCCATATCCATATAGGTGATCGCCGTCTGGCCTTCCGCCACCTTCAGGTGCGAGATGTCCAGCCCCTCTTCTTTCAGCGATCCGATCATCCACTTCCCGTTCTCATCCGAACCGGTCGTGGAGATGATGGAGACATCGACACCCAGTTTCTTCAGATTCACACCGGTATCTACGACGTTTCCCGTCGGATACTTTTTTCCGATGCGTTCGTATAAATCGATACAGTTGTCACCGATCTCGGCTACTCTCATTGATCACTCCTTTGGATCACAGTTTCTCCCTGATCCTGTATACCTCGTTCATGAACTCTTTCACGCGATCCACGTCGACGTGATTCTCCAGCTTGCCATCGTATTTGAAAGTCGTCCCGACGACCGCCGCATCCGCATATCTCAGCTTCCTCTCGATCGTGTCGACCCGGCAGCCCGTGTTGCACAGGACGACGACTTCCGGATTGGCTTCCTTGACGCTCAGGATCAGTTCGTCATCGACATCCTGTCCAGCCGCATCCGCCGAGATGCACAGTCCGTCCGGTGCCGCCTTGGCGATCGTCGTCTTGGCGATATCTTTCAGAGGCCTGAGATCCAGACTGCTGTCTGATTCCGGATTGATGAAATACAGCATCTTGAGATCATCCAGATGCAGGGCATATTTTCTGCGGATGACCGCGGAGAAATCGTTGTTGTAGAAACCGCCGTCTCCGACGTAGACGCCGCTGAACGTCCCTCTGACAAAGTCCGCTCCGACACCTGCCGCCAGCTCCAGACAGGCGATGCCATCTGAGATCGCATCGACGCCAAGAGGCACTCTGATCATTGGCTTCAGGTTGCCGATGACATAGCCCATCGCCGCGACCGTGTTCCTGTCCATGTTCCGCTGATAAGGGAAACTGAACTCGTTGGAAACGATGATGCCATCCACGCCGCCGTCCTGCAAAGCGATCAGATCCTTCTTCGCATCTTCCACGACCATGTCCATGTTCATGCCATACTTCCACATCGGGTCTCCCGGCAAGGGATCCAGGTGCAGCATCGCAATGATCGGTTTCTTCACCTTAAACATCTCATCAGTCCACATATCGTTCTCCTCTTCGTTATCCTTATATGATCAATAATCGAATTGTCTGTAGTATCTTCTGATCGAAAGAGGATGTCTCAGGAACAGTTCCATGTACGCATCCACTCTGGCGTTGACGGCACGCATCACGTGATGGGAGATGCTGCCTCTGAACTCTTCCGAGATGCCTTCAAGCGGGAACTCTTTCGTATCGATGATGGTATAGTTCTCGCACACGTTCGGCAGGAACCTGGCTACTCTTTCAGCCAGTGGTCTCTGTTCATCTTCCCCAATGAAGAGCGTGACCGGCGTGTTCTTGTCGATGATCTCCATCGTGCCATGGAAGAACTCCGCTGCGCTGATGGACTTGGTCCTGACCCACATCTGTTCCTCCCAGTAGCACATCGCATAGGAATAGGTCGCGCCATACTGGTTGCCTGCGCCGATAAAATAATGCGGCGTGTTCGGATCTTCCTTCAGCCAGGCGACCTTGTTTTTCGCGTATTCATAAGCCCATTCATCGGCGCTCTTTTCCGTTTCGATCAGGACATCGGCGAGATGCGCTTCCATCTCGGCATTGTATCTTTCATACTCATCGAAGTCGCCGTTCTTGTACATCAGATAGTTGGCGACCATGTAGAACTTCAGCTGTTCGTTCTTTCCGTAGACGATCAGATAGTCCTGCTTGTCATCGGCAGTCAGCAGAGAACCCGGCGTATCGATGAAGGCGAAGACCCTGGCACCGATCTGTTTCACTCTGTCCACCAGCTCCACCATCTCCTTGGTGTTGCCGGATACCGACGAGTAGATCAGCACGGAATCCTTCGTGAACTTCCTGTTGCCGGTCGTCAGGAATTCAGCGGCATTTTCGACATACACAGGCAGAGAAGACCTTCCGCGCATGTACACTTCCACCTGCATGGCGCTTGCCCAGGTACCGCCGATCCCCATGAAAAAGATATTGTCAAAATCCTCTTTCCAGATCTCGTCGACGATCCTTTCGATCTGCGGACGCAGAGCCAGTGCGCCATTGATGCTGGATCTCGTTTCTTCCTCGTTGAAAGCTCTCAGACAGGCTCCCTTCTTCTCTTTCCATTTTTCTGCTTGATACATGTCATCTCCCCCTTAATAGATCGTCATCTTTTCAGGATCCAGATCCCGGAAAAACATGAAGGCATACTGGATCGCCTTGTCCCAGTACGGCCACTCATGATCGCCCGGACCTTCCCTGTATGTATGTTCATAATGCAGATCTTCCAGTGATCTGCGAAATCTCTGATTGTCTTCGTATAGGAAGTCTTCCGTCCCGCACTGCAGCAGCAGTTTCGGACGTTCCTTCCTTCCTGTCACGGCTTCCGCCAGCTGCAGCAGATCGGTCTGACCATCAAGGATGTCAAGCTCTTCCGGCATCATGTCCGTGAACTCCTTCCTGCGTATCCTGTCTGCGAACGCCCCGTAGTCGACCACACCGCTCAGCGATGCGATAGCGGCGTATCTGTCCGGACAGGACAGGCCGATCTTCAGTGCGCCATAGCCGCCCATGCTTTCTCCGGCGATGAAGGTGTCCTCCCTCTTCGTACTTATTCTAAACCAGCTGTCCACGAATGAAGGGACCTCTTTTGCGATATGATCGAAATAACTGACCCCATATCGCGTGTTGCAGTAGAAGCTGCGGTCCGCACCCGGCATGACCACTATGAAGTTGTACTTCTTTGCGTAGTATTCGATCTTTGTGAAACGCAGCCACTCATCCTCGTTTCCGCTGAGTCCGTGCAGCAGATAGAGGACCTTTGGCGCATCCTCAAAGAGCGGATCGACATCTCCGGAACGTTCCGGAAAGATGACGTTGATGCTCGCATTCCTCTTCAGAGCCGAAGAATAGAAAGTCCCTTTGAAGATGCTCATATCACCACGCTCCGAAATACTTCAGCGTTTCCGTTGCCGTCGCCGCACCCGCGTGCATGCATTCTTCGATCTCTTTTCCATCGATCGCAGCGCCGAGGAATCCGGCGATATAGGAATCTCCGGCACCCATGGAATCCACGACATCATCACATTCGACGATGCCGTAGCGGTGATACTCCTTTCCGTCATAGCAGAGGCTCCCGTCAGTCCCCAGCATGGCGATCACCAGTTTCGGGCCCTTTTCCTGATAGCGTTTCATCTGAGCCCTGAGTTCCTCGTTGTCTCCCTCGTCGCTTGAGAAAAAGAGATAGTCGCTGTACGGCATGGCTGTCTGCGCCTCTGCATCCTCAGGTCTCGTCGCACAGTCGAACGCAGTCCTGATCCCTCTTTCCTTGAGATCCTTGTACTGCCCCTCGACCTTGCCCCAGAGATCGCAGACGACGACGTCGTGTTTGGCGATGAAATCGATATCCTCATCGGAAAGCCTGTAGCTGCTCAGCACGCCCTCGTCATAATCGCCGAAGACCCTTTCTCCGTCGATCAGTTCGACTTCCGTGACGGCCGTCTTTCCTTCGACGATATGCATGTGTGAGACATCGACGCCCTTTGCCTTGACGGCGTCGTACATGATCTTTCCGTAATCGTCTGTTCCGATCGGACCGATATAGGACGCCTGTCCGCCGTTTCGCACGGTGTAGACGGCCATGTTGACGGGACCGCCTCCCGGATAGGATCTGCCGTTGTCGATGTTATTGTAATGGTCGATACAGTTGCTTCCTACTGCTGCCAGTTTCATTTTCAAACCTCCGTTTCCTGTCCATACGGATACTCCAAACGATATGCGTATGGATATGAATCTTCAATTTAATAGAGAAGGGAAGATCTACAGTCATACAGGACTTCCCCTGCGGGAAGTCCTGTATCCATACATTCAATGTTTTCTTTTCTTGCGATTAAGCAGATTTCTTGCCTCTGCTCTCGAAGTAGCGGTATGCCGGATAACCGGTGATGAACGCCAATGCCGCACAGATAAGGCTAGGGATCGGTGCATAAGTGATCTCGCCATAGATCAGTGTGCAAGTCATGAAGATAGCGATCGCAGGCATCAGCAGACCCATCGGGCACTTGTAAGTCGGATTGTAACCACCGGCAGCGCCTTTCTTTCTCAATACGAAGATCGTAGCGAAAGTCAGAGCGTTCTTGACCAGAGCGATCATCGTGAAGTAGCCTAAGAGACCGGCGATATCTGTCGCGAAGATCAGGATGATGCCCAGTGCGCACTGGACCAGGATCGAGAAGTAAGGAGTTTCCCACTTCGGATGAACTCTTTCAAACTCTTTGAAGAACAGGTTGTCCTTTGCCATAGCATACTCGATACGAGGCTGGAAAAGGATGCATGATGACAGCGAACCCAGGACGACGATGATCGCCATGATCGCAACAGCGACACCGGCGACATTGCCGATGACCGGAAGCTTGGAAGCCATCAGAGCGATCGGCGCATCGGAAGCGGCGATCTCATCGACTGTCAGCAGACCGGAAGCAACGAATGTCAGGCCGCCATAGAGAGCCAGGACGACGATCGCAGTCAGGATCAGACCTCTAGGCATGTTCTTGTGCGGATCTTTGATCTCACCGGACATGTAGCAGGCAGCCGCCATGCCATCGTATGACCAGGTCGTTCCGGCAACACCGGCGATCAGAGCTGTCAGGCCCAATGTTCCGGCACCTGCCAGAGGCTGGTTCGATAATAATAAATGAGAATTCAGATTGAAGAGACCGATACCGATGATCAGTACGAACGGAATGATCTTGAAAGCCGTGATGACGGTCTGGAAAGCGCCGCCGCCTTCAACGGATCTCAGATGCAGGAACATGAAGATCAGGACGAACGCAACAGCGACCAGCTTCAGAGTCAGATTTGACATCGGAACAAAGAAAGCCAGGTGGTTGACGATCGCCAGAGCCATGATCGAGATTGAAGGTGGGTCAGTTGCTAAGATACTGATCCAGCCGCAGAGGAACGCCAGGAAGCGTGACCCTGCCTCACGGAAATAGACATACTGTCCGCCATCTTCAGGATATGCGGACGCCAGCTCTGCATAGCAGAAGTTAGCCGGGATCTGTAAAAGACCGCCGATGATAAATGCCAGGAACAGGAATAACATGCTACCTGAAGCATTAGCGACTTCTGACAGAGAAGAGAAAATACCTGAACCTACTGTGGTACCGACGCCAAGCGCGATAACAGCTCCCAGGCCAAGCTTTCTGCCAAGCTCGTTCTTGTTTTTGGTTTCCATTTAACCCCTCCTAAATATTTTGTTTGGAACATGCAAAGAAAACCATCTGCCCTCTTCTTTGCAATCTTCCCTGCTCTTTAATTCCATCATATTACTATCTGAATGAATATGCAAGTTAATTTTATTTCAAACAGGTAAAGGGCTTTCATTCTCTTATCTTGTATATCTCAACTAGATATTTTTCCTCTGTTTTTATCTATAATGTCTGGTATTTTGCCTAATTGTTATTCCTTTCCCCATCCTTTTACCAACATCTTTATTGATAAGAATACATATATGTGCTATTTTTAACTTATCTTATATACCGCAAGGAGGATCATCATATGCACGAAAACGCTGATCTCATTCTCGTATCTGACAGTATTTTTACTGCCCTTGAACAGGACCCTTTTTCCGGCTACGTTGCGATCAAAGACGACAGGATCTGCAATGTAGGCAAAGGTCTGGTCCCGAAAGACCTCATTTGCGAAAACACGAGGATCATCTCGCTGGGAAACAGGACGGTTTCGCCCGGATTCATCGATGTCCACTGTTTCTTTACCGGTCATGTCGTGCGCTTCCTCGGTGCCGATCTGCTGGACTGCATCAGCGAACACCAGGCTCTGAAGGTCCTGAAAGGATATGAAGAGGCTCTTGAGCAAGGCGAGCCGCTTTTCGGACACGACCTGCGTCTCACCATCAGCAGGGAAGTCCTGGATGAGGAATTCAAAGAACGTCCTGTCGTCCTCTTCGCCAAAGGCTGCGAGACCTGCTGCATGAACACGGCCGCGATCGATTCCTATCACTTCACGCCTGACACCTGCTACCCGGAAGCCTATGTCGCCCTCTTCCCATATATCCTGGGCAACAAGGGATTCATCAGACCGCAGTTCATCGAATACATGAAGATGATGAACGCAAGAGGCATCACCTCCATCAAAGAGATGGGCTTCGATGACTTCTACACCTTCACCGACACCCTTTCTGAACTGGAAGAAGACGACGCCCTGACCTTAAGGGTCAACTTCATGTCTCAGCCGGTCGCCAGGGAAGCGGACTTCTCCTATGGCGAAACGATGAGAGAAAAGTTCAAAGGAGATAAGGTCACCTTCTCCGGATACAACCAGATGACGGATGGATCCGTCAGTGAATACAACGCCGAACTCAAGAAGCCTTACAAAGGCAAGGATTTCTGCTGCGCTCTGAACATCGACTGGGACAAACTGGCCAGAGACGCCAGGGAAGCAGACAGACGCGGCTTCCGTTTCTCATTGCACGCCCAGGGCGATGGAGCCATCGCCAGGACGCTGGACATCTATGAGAGCTGCCGGAGAGACGAGAACGGCAAAGTCATCCTCCGTCAGGCCATGACCGATCTGGAATTCTCCGATCCCGCCGACCTGGAAAGGATGGGAAAACTGGGCGTCATCGCCGAGATCTATCCGCAGATCCAGTCGATCGCCGACCGTTCCGGCAAGATCGCCATGATCAACGAAAAGATCGGTGAAGAAAGAGGCCGATATTACTGGAACAGAAGGAAGATGGCTGACAGCGGCGTCGTGATCAGCTGCGGCACCGACCTGCCGTTGCTGATAGATGACATCCCGGAATCGGTCTATCACGCCGTCGGCGGCTACTTCCCGGAAGGCGGAGAACCATTCAACAAAGAAAACACACTGAGCACAGCGGAACTGCTGAAAGCCTGGACTTACGGCGGTGCCTATAACCTGGGAAAAGAAGACCAGATCGGAACGCTTGAAGCCGGCAAGAAAGCCGATATCGCGATCCTGAACGGTGATCTATTCGGGACCCCGGTCGAGCAAGTCAGGGCTCTCAAAGTATTCATGACGATCTGCGACGGCAGGATCGTCTATGAGGAGAAATAATATGAACAAAGCTTATTTTATGGGTATCGATACCGGTACCAACTCCAGCAAAGGCGTGCTGATCGACGAAGAAGGAAAAGTCGTCTGCCAGTATGCGACCGCACACGAAATGACCAATCCCGCACCGGGCCACTATGAACATGACGCCGAAAAAGACTGGTGGGGCGACTTCTGCATCATCAGCAAGAAGCTGATCGAAAACAGCGGAGTCGACCCGAAAGACATCAAAGCCCTCGGCACGAGTGCGCTGGGTGCCGACTGTCTGCCGGTCGACGAGGAATGCAGACCCTTACGCAAGGCCATCCTTTATGGCATCGACGCCAGAGCCACCGACGAGATCGAAGAACTCACGCAGATGTACGGCGAGGAACAGATCCGCAAGTGGTACGGCAGGGCTCTATGTTCAAGTGACGTCATGCCCAAGATCCTCTGGATCAAAAACAAGGAACCGGAAGTCTACGCAAAAGCCCACAAGTTCATCACCGCCTCGACCTACCTCACCGCGAAACTGACCGGCAACTACGTCGTCGACAAGTTCCTGGGCCTGGCAAGCTTCAATCCGCTTTATGGCCCGGACTGGAGACCAGTCAAGGAGTACTGCAGACCGATCTGCCGCCCGGATCAGCTGGCGGAGATCCACGAAGCGACCGATGTCGTCGGACACGTGACCGCCAAAGCAGCCGCTGAAACAGGTCTCATGGAAGGCACACCGGTACTCACCGGTACCGATGATTCCGGAGCGGAAGCGATCAGCGTCGGCGTCGTATCACCGGGCAAGATGATGATACAGATCGGATCCTCCGTCTATATGATCCTGGGCACCTCAAAGCTCATCGACGATGAACGCCTGTGGCGCGAAGAATTCATCGTACCGGGCCTCTGCGACATTTCGGCCGGTACCAATACCGCCGGATCTTTGACCAAGTGGTACAGGGATACCGTGTTCCCGGATGCCCTGCAGATCGAAAAAGAAGGCGGACCGGACGCCTATCAGACGATGATGGAAGGTATCGACAGGATCCCGCCTGGAAGCGAAGGTCTGATCACACTGCCTTACTGGGCAGGTGAACGCACACCGATCAACGATCCGCAGGCGAAAGGCATCCTCTTCGGACTCAATCTCTCCCACAGCCGGGCCCACATGTACCGCAGCGCTCTGGAAGGCATCGCCTTCTCCATCAATCAGCAGCTCACTTTGATGAAGGCGCACAATATCCCGATCGATCAGATCTTCGTCACCGGCGGCGGCACACTCAACGAAGTCTGGATGCAGATCGTTGCCGATGTCCTGGGCATGCCGATCTCCTCACCGCTGGTCAATATCGGTGCCAGCTACGGAGATGCCCTGATGGCCGCATCCGCCATCCGCTACCCCGGCTTTGAGACCTACGACAGCATGTTGAAGTTCATCAGACCGGGCAAGACCTACCTCCCGGATATGAAAAAACATGAGATCTATCAGCGCTATCAGGCCATCTATGATGCCTTATACGAAACGACGAAAGACCTCATGCATCAGACAGACGACATAGCCACATCTATCTGATCCCTCTCTTTAAAAGGCCGGCCTCATAAGGGCCGACCTTTTAATACTGTCCGTAATATCCTCTGGGGGCATCCTCCGCTTCCGCCTGCTCCCTTGTCAGCACCGTGATCGGCTTGCCGGTCGCCAGCGCATTCAGATATACATCGCAGCTTTCTTCCAGATAGATGGCGGCGCACAGAGCCTGATCCAGATCCTTGCCATAGGCCATGATGCCGTGGTTCTTCAGGATCACACAGAGAGCGTTCCCCGCATATTTCACCGTTTCAATGCCCATCCCCTCATCGGAACTGATCGTGAACGGTGCGACATTGACCTCGTCTTTCACCTCATCGACCAGGGTCGTGGAAATGAGCGGAAGCTTGTCTGCCACCAGGGAAAGCGCAGTCGCCTTTGGCTGATGGGTATGAATGACCGCGTTGATCTTTGGCATGTGGTTCAGGATGTAGAGGATGGCCTTCAGATCGCTCGTCGGCCGCCTGTTTCCTTCCACGATGTTGCCGTTGAGATCGACGACGACGATGTCTTCCGCCACCATCGTGTCATAGCTCATCGCGCTTGGTGTGACCAGTACGACATCATCGATCTGCAGGGAGACATTGCCTCCCGACATCCGCACCAGTCCGTATCTTTCCATCTTGCGAGCTGTTTCGATCAGCTCCAGTCTTTCCTTTTCGTAACGCATCATCCGTTCCCCCTGACCTGTCTCTCATATCTTCTGCCCATGTCGATGAAATGATCATAGGCCTTCTTGAAATCATCCGCTTTGAACACCGCGCGGCCGATGACCACACCATCCGCACCGGCGCAGACCACATCCTTCAGGTTTTCATCGTTGATCCCGCCATCGACCCAGATCGGGACTTCTTCCTTCAGCATCTTCCTTGCCATCTCCACCTTCTTCAGGACTGAAGTCTGGAAAGGAAGGCCCTTCATTCCGCTCACGACCGAGACCAGCAGCAGGATGTCGATGTCGTCTTTGTAAGGTCTGATCGTTTCGATATCCGTTCCCGGATTCAGCGCCAGACCCGCCTTGATCCCGTGACCGTGGACCCTGTCGAGGAATCCTTTCACATCTTCCAGCGCTTCGACGTGGGCGCTGATCATTTCCACACCCGCTTCCGCAAGCTCATCGACATGGTCCATCGGATTCAGCACTTCCAGATGAACATCCAGAGGCACGCTCGTATAGGAAGCGATCCGGCAGACCAGATCGCAGCCGAAAGAGATCCCTCTGACAAAATTGCCGTCATCGATATCCAGATGGATGTGTTCAAAATCCTTTGCCTTGTCTAAGACCGTCTTCAGATCCAGAAGATCAGCCGAATAGATCGAGGGACTCACTGTGAACATCTCATCACCTGCACCTTTCTGCCAGCAGATCGACCGCTTCCAGAGCGGCCTCATATCGCTCGTATTTCTTCTGATAGATCCGCGCGTATTCCTGACGCGGCATATAGAGCCTTCCTTCATGGACCATGCGCGAAATGCCTTCTTTCAGATCCCTGAAAGCTCCGCAGGCGATGGCTGCACCGATCGCAGCTCCTTTGGCTCCGATCTGCGATCCTTCCAAAGTCTGTATCGGTATCTGCAAGGCGTCGGCCATCATCTGTGACCAGACCTCAGAATTCGTGATGCCTCCGGAAAGCTTGGCGATCCGATAGGACGAGACCGGCCTTTGCAGATTGTGCACATGATGCACGCTCGAGAAGACGACACCTTCATAGATCGCCCTTAAAAGCGAGGCGCTGTCGTCTTTGGCGCTCATGTTCATGAAAGCGGCACCGGCATCCGGATCGCTGGCACTGGCATAGAGATACGGAACGAAGATCACGTGGCTTTCTTTCGGATCCCTTCCTTCCACGAGCCTGTTGCACATCCCGTAGATCTCCTCGTTCTTCAGACCGGGAGCGTACTCTCTGATGATCTTCTCGATATACCAGTTGAAATTGCTGGCGGAAGTCGGCGTCGAATCCTCCATCAGGAAGAGACCTTCCACATAGGAAGTCGTTGCGGTGTTGGTCCGCTTCTCATGATCCCTGGCCGCATCCCTGGTCAGGAACTCGTTGATCGACCAGGTACCGGCGATCAGACAGAGCTCATCATCGGAAAGGATGCCGCTGGCCAGAGCATTGGCATCGATATCGAAATAGCCTGCCGCCACAGGCGTTCCTTCCGCAAGGCCCGTCTGCATTCCTGCCTCTTTACTGATATATCCGGCGATCGCCGTGCTGTGCAGGATCGGCGGCATCTTCTCGAAGCACTCTTCTATTCCCAATATCCGGAACAGTTCGATATCATAGTCCTGCCCGTCCTGATCGAACAGGCTCGTCGAAGAAGCTTCGGTGATCTCGCCAAACACTTCCCCTGTCAGTCTGTATCGCAGATAGTCCTTGATCGAAAGGATCCATCTCGTCTTTTTCAGAACCTCTTCATCATTCGCCTTGAACCAGGGCAGAAGGACTGCCGGCTGTGCCGACCACAGCGTCTGTCTGGTCTTTGGAAAGAGCCTTCTTTCCGTGCCGTTCTCTTTGAACTCTCTGACCAGATCGCTGGCCCTGTCATCCGTTGAAACGATGACCGGATAGACCGTTTCCATTTTCTCATCTGTGAAGACAAGTCCGTTTCCATAAGCTGTGATGCCGATCGCTGCTATCTCTTTGCCATCGATACCGGCCTTTTCGATCGCCGTCCTGATGACTTCCGCATTCGCCTTCCACACATCATCCGCATCTCTTTCCGTAAAACCGGGATGCGGAGTGGAGATCGCGACCTGCAGCGCCGAAGAAGAGATCTCGTTTCCATCGAGATCAAAGATCGCGCATTTGATGTCGCTTCCCCCATTATCCAGTCCCAGAAGATACTTCTTCATCTTCAACTGATCCCCCTTTTCAAAACAGAGATCTGCAGATCCATTCATCTTCCCATGATCTTTTCGTGTTCTCTGCTTTCAATATATCACCTGTCCATCCGCGATGACAAACCCTTCAGAAAGCGAGTGAAGAGAGGCCCTCTTTCTTTTGTGTTAAGATGAAGACTGTAAAGGAGCGTCCCCTATGATCTATAATACAGAAACATTCAAAGCCGATAAGTTCACGCCTGCCCGCTTCGAATCTGACGGTTCCGTCAAGATCGGCGGCAAGAAGATCCCTTATCACACCGTCAGTGAAGACAATGTCTTCTACAACAAGAATGGTGAACCGATCGCCTCGATCTTCTCCTATTCCTACTTCCGTTCCGACGTCAAAGACACAAAAGATCGCCCGGTCATCTTCGGCTACAACGGCGGCCCCGGCAGCTCATCCATGTATGTCCACGCCGGCTTCCTCGGAGCAAGAAGGATCACCTACGGCGAACCTGACCGCCCTTCCTCTTTCGGCCCTTACGAGGTCATCGACAACCCTGAATGCCTCCTGGATGTGGCGGATATCGTTCTCGTCGATCCGGTCGGTACCGGCTACGGCGTCCTGATCGATCCGGAAGAAGGC
>JAEEGI010018744.1_pt1 | contig 14038 bp, 18 predicted proteins | sample 8958751 | NCBI WGS metagenome assembly JAEEGI01 (sample SAMN16246545, study PRJNA631951) | gut metagenome | biome: gut microbiome; feature: rumen; material: KS-attached | host: Bos | place: Iran: Karaj | collected 2018-10
CGGGTTGTTAGCTCAGTTGGCTAGAGCGTCTCGTTTACACCGAGAAGGTCGGGGGTTCGAGCCCCTCACAACCCACCATAAATTAAAGAAAGACCCAAAGGGTCTTTATTTAATCCCTAAACACTTTCAATAAAGTTTTAAAACCCTGATACTGTATTCGTTTTATTATTTTGTTCTACGTAAATCAACCCAGAAACAAATATTAATTAAGGAATACAATATAGTTAGAAATAGTGTAACCACCAGTATTTCCCAGGATAATTGTACTTCGCATACAGTGTTAGATGGATTACATGGCTCATTTTTGATTATTGTCAATATTGGCCAAAAAATAGTTACTATGTATATAGCTAAACTGTTAACTACGCAAATTTTTAATCCTTTTTTCCTATTTAAATGCTTATGATTCATCAGCCAGGCTCCAGTTGGTACAGCCATCATTACTAAACTGACAAGCAACATTACGATAATCGTTTCTCCAAAATCTTCAAAATGTCCGCCGCTAAGGCATACGAATATTACTGAGTATGCAATAACTAGAAGTAATAAACCAATAAATTTATTTAATAATTGTTTTTTGTTGGATTTCATAAGCATATTATAGCATGGTTATTTTTTTACTGAGTGTAACTGTATGTTTAGATCTGATTTCTAAGTTTTGCAACATTTGTTTCAAAACTCGTTGTTTCAATCTTCCAGGTATTAAATAAAATGTTAAAATCATCGAAAGTGGAAGGAGAAAGGATTTTTATTATGTTAAAAGTTGTAGTTTTTGATAGTGGCTATGGCGGAGAATTTCTCGCCGATAAGATTGAAGAAGAATTACCCGTGATAGACATTATTCGCGTCATTGATTGGCGTAATGCCAACAAAATTCTAACTAGTCCTAAAGAGGCACGGAGGATTGCCAAGGAAGATCTAAGGCCATATATCGGTAAGGTTGATCTCATTATCTTTGCCAATTACTTGTTAACCTTGACTAGTTTAAAATATTTCCGGCGTAAGTTCAAAGACCAAAAATTCATCGGACTTGGGCTTAGGAAACCAAAAGCTCCGGTTAAGGATAGCACTATTATTCTCACTACCAAAGCTGTCACCAAAACAATTAGTTACTATAATTTTATTTTGCATTTGAATCATAAGCCTAAAACTATAACATTAGACTCATGGCCAGAAAAAATAGATGACGGTGAACTTACATTTTCTGAGATAAGTGATACGCTTAAAGGTTTAGTCGATCGCTCCGTCAGTTCACAAGAAATCTTTTTATTCTGCTCTCAGTTTTATGATATCAAATCTGAATTGACTAAGCTTTTTGGCAATACTATTAAAATCCACGACGGTTTTGATGATATGATTAGGGAAATCTGTCGCATTTTAAAGATTAGGGGTGGTATGAAAAAACTCAAGTAATCAGCAACGGATTATTGTGGTATAATAAATACAAATAAAAGGGAAATAAAATGAATAATTTAGAGGAGATGAGACATACTCTTAGCCATGTGCTCGCTGCAGCTGTAAGAGAGTTGTACCCTGATGCCAAATTTGGCATCGGTCCAGCCATCGATGATGGTTTTTACTATGACATTGATTTTGGTAAGGTCAAAGTTTCTGATACAGACCTACCAAAGATCGAGAAGAAAATGCGCGCTATTATCAAACGCAATCTTCCTATGACTAGACGTGTTTCATCGAGAGATGAAGCTCTAAAATGGGCTAAGGAACACAAACAAGATTACAAAGTTGAATTAATCACAGAACTTCCCGAAGACGAGGAGATTTCATTCTATGATATGGAGGATCTCTTTACTGATCTTTGCAAAGGCCCTCATGTCAACAAACTATCCGAGACCGGTCCGTTTAAACTAGTTCGTGTTGCTGGTGCCTATTGGCGTGGTGACGAAAAACGCCCAATGCTTACTCGCATTTATGGCGTTGCTTTTGCTACTCAAGAAGAGTTAGATGAATATTTGAAACGCCAAGAAGAGGCTAAAAAACGCGATCATCGTAAATTAGGCAAAGAACTAGATTTATTCTGTTTTTCAGATTTGGTTGGTGCCGGTTTGCCGTTATTTACCCCGCGTGGCACTGAATTACGAGAACTGATGGCAAATTATTCTCTTAGCTTACGTGGCAAGGAAGGCTTCAAGAAAGTCTTTACCCCACACATTACTAAGACTGATCTCTACAAAACCTCTGGTCATTTTGCCAAATTTGGTGACGAATTGTTTATGGTACATTCTCAGGTCAATGGTGATGATTTCGCCATGAAACCTATGAACTGTCCACACCACACTCAGATATTCGCTTCTCATCCTCGTACTTATCGTGAGATGCCAGTTCGATACATGGAAGCGACCACAGATTATCGTGATGAAAAAACTGGTGAATTAGGCGGGCTTTCCCGTGTTCGCGCTCTTACTCAAGATGATTCTCATGTCTTCTGTCGCAAAGATCAAATCAAAGACGAAGTCAAACGTTTAGTTGGCATTGTCAAAGAGTTGTATTTTACTGTTGGCATGCAAAAACTACGTGCAAGATTGTCTTACCGTTCCGATGAGGACAAATATCTTGGCGATAAAAAGCTTTGGGAAATGGCCCAAAATCAAATAAAACAGGCTGCCATCGATAATGAACTAGACTATTTCGAACAAGAAGGTGAAGCTGCTTTTTATGGACCTAAAATTGATTTCATGGCTGAAGATGCTATCGGTCGTGAGCACCAATTAGCTACTATTCAGTTAGACTTCGTTATGCCAGAACGCTTCGGGCTCGAATTCACTAACGAAAAGGGTGAAAAGGAACGTCCCGTTATGATCCACCATGCTACACTTGGTTCTATTGAGCGTTTCTTATCAGTATTCATTGAACACACCGGCGGGTGGTTTCCGTTCTGGTGCGCTCCCGAACAAGTGCGCATTGTTACAGTCAACAATTCTGTATCAGACTACGTCTCTAAAATTGCCGAAACCCTCGACAAAATCGTCTTAGACGAACCCTTGAAGTATAATGAACTTCGATATACGATTGATGAATCTGCGGACTCTCTTGGCAAAAAAATACGTCGCGCTACTGAGATGAAAATACCAGCACTTCTTATAGTCGGCCCTAAAGACGTCGAAGAGGGAATCGTTTCCGTACGTCTTCGCGATAAAGAAGAAAAGGTCAAACTATCAGAACTTGTTGAATTCATTAAGAGTTTGTAATGCCTGAGAAAAATACTTTCGAGGAACATAATCACCGAAGTGGCGATTATGTAGCGACCGAGCCCCTTAGGCGAGGGCGTGAGGGAACGATCCGAGAAGGTATTTTTTCAGGCTGTATTATAATTTTGGGTTCCACTGGCTCTGGCAAAACCAGCATTTCCATCAAACTCGCAAAAGCCTTAAATGGAGAAATTATTTCCGCCGACTCACGAGCCATATACAAAGGTATGGATATTGGCACTGCTAAACCAACTAAGGTAGAAATGCAAGGCATTCCGCACTGGGGGATTGATTTGGTGAATCCAGATGAAAGATTTACGGTTGCCGACTGGAAAACATATACAGAGGGTAAAATCAAAGAAATTAAAGCGCGTGGCAAAGTTCCGATAATCGTTGGCGGTACCGGACTGTATATTGATGCATTAATCTATGATTATAAGTTCAAAGGACCAACCGGAGCTAAAATTGGTGACTTTGAACAAAAAAGTTGTTCAGACAGAACAGAGATAAAAGGGGATTATCTATTAGTTGGCATTAAGTGGGATGCACCAGAGCTGAGAGCCAGACTGAGAGCACGTTTGGATCAAATGTTCTGTGATGATTTATACAAAGAAACAAAAAATCTTGTTCAGAAATATGGTTGGGATTGTGGAGCTATGAAAAGCGATATTTATGAGTATGCTTGGAAATATATGAATGGAGAATTAAGCCTAGAAGAAGCTAAAGAGAAATGTTTTTACGAGGACTGGCATTTAGCCAAACGTCAGCTTACCTGGTTTAAGCGCAACTCAGCGATAAATTGGCTCAGCCTTGAACAAATTTATCCATTTGTGCTAAAATATATACAGAATGAGTAAAATAGATAGTACACCGACAGAAAAATTATTTGGGAGCAAAACCAGAGCCAAACTATTGAACTTATTTTTTGAAAATCCTGAAAAAAGTTTCTACGTACGCGAAATGACCAGAGTAATCGACGAGCAGATTAACTCCGTTCGCCGGGAACTTCTAAATCTCGAAAACATTGGTATTATTAAAAACGAAACATTTGATAATAAAGTTTATTACTCAGCCAATACTAGGCATCCTTTTACCAAACCACTTACTGAAATATTTTCTAAAAAGAATAGTTCACCGTCTAATAAAGACATTATTGAAGACGTTTGGGATAGTTACTGTCGTCCAGTCAAAAATTATCTTAAAGGATTGATTGTCACCAATCGTTTACCTGGACAGGATGGCATCGATTTACTAATTGTCGGCAACGATCGCACCAAAAAACTAACTCGTTGGGCCGAGGTAGTAGAGAAAAAACAGGGCAAACCAATCAACTACGTCATTATGTCGCCAGACGATTTCACCTATCGTAAGTCTGTCAAAGATCGTTTTATTTCAGAAGTATTTGAAATGGAAATTACCAAAATAATTGATCCAGACGGTATAATAAAAGGATAAGGAGCTATATGTTTGAAATTGAGAGTAAAAAACCAACCGAAATTACAATCACTACTAAGACTATTGCGATAAAATTTGATATCGAAGAAGCTGTCATTGATGCGGGTCTCGCCGTTGGCAAAATCAAAGGACCTGGTGAGTTTGAAATCGGTGAAGCCACTATTCGTGGTATCCCCACCGAAAGCGGAAAAACTCTCTATGATGTCGAAATCAATAATGTCCATGTAGGTATTATCGGTGCGATAGAAGAAAACCTTGACGATATCGTGTCGGATATTCTCTGCACATCCTCAGTTCGTGCCATCCGCGAAATCGAACCAAAACTAATTGTCGCCATGGGTAACGTCGACGGTATGGTTTCCGATCTTAAACTCACTGCTCGTACTGAAAAGAAACTTAAAGTTAAAAATCTTGACTCCCTTCCTGCTACCAAAGAAGTGGTGGTGCTGACCTAATGAATACTAATATACTATACATATTATTAGTTTTTGTAATCGTAGTAGGCTCGGTTATACTACATGAGCTCTCTCATGGGATTGTTGCTTATTGGCTTGGTGACGACACCGCTAAAGACGCCGGCAGACTAACCCTCAATCCAATCAAACACATCGATCCTTATATGTCGATTTTAGTACCAGTAGTGTTATATATTTTGCGCGCCCCAGTTTTTGGTGGAGCTAAGCCCGTACCTATTAACCCACAAAAACTCAAATGGAAAGAATGGGGTATGGCATTGGTCGCTTTCGCTGGACCATTTATGAATTTTCTATTGGCCTTTATCTTCTTTCTAATAGGCCATTTTACAGGATTTATCTATGGTTCATTTGGGGAGCTAACAGAATTCATATTCAAACAAATGGTTTTTATTAACTTAGGGTTCATGTTATTCAACCTTATACCAATACCACCGCTTGATGGTTCTCGTATTTTATATGCTATCTCACCAGACTCTGTCCGTAACTTCTTATTGGTCATTGAACAATATGGTATATTTATTGTTTATATGATGATTCTATTCTTTAGCAATGTTTTTTCTCAACTCATGATCGGTGGAATGGATGCCGTTTTAGGATTCTTCTACTGGATAGTTGGTGCTTAAAACTAAAAACTCCACTCAAAACTTTGTTGATTGCAATCCACATATCCAATCTTGACTTTGCAGCCAAAGATTCTCTTCAATAATTCAGCTAACTCATCGGCAGCCTTATTAACTTCAACGTTATTTATATTGTGAAATCCATCGATAGGGAAAAATACATAATTAGTCTCAGCGGTAATCTTACCATGTTCACCTTGGCGCCATGCCCAACGTCTTGTTCGGACTTCATTTCCAACGATGTAAGCTACTTCACCTAAATCTAACTCCTCTTTTTTATCAGAACCCATCGGTATAAATACATCACCTTTACGGGTATAACGCAGTTCGATATCATTGTGACTTAACGATAAATCGTGCGTTCCCATCGGTAAAGTATGCTTTAGTGAGACGGCATTATTGAGATCTACTAAAGGGTTAATATTCGGTAGCCCCTTACCTTTAGATATTCTAGTAAAAAGTGCTTCCGCTGAGCACTGGAATTTATTTGGGTTCATACCTAATTTTGAAAATGCTTCTCGATAGGGGACAATACTCACATCCTCTTTTACTTTTTTGTCTAAGAACCTTCTCTCTGCGAGTTTTATTGATTTTTCGAGTAGTTTATCTATCTCTGGGTATGTTTTACTATTGTCTATGCCTTTGGCAACCACTACTCCAATATACAAATCCGGTATCTTCTCAAATATGTCACTCTCAACCTTAAATTTCATTTTTGCTCCCTTTAATATTCCAATTATTATACCATGATAGATTAAGATGTGATATAATAAAAGTAGCCCTGTTGGCAGCATGATTTTCCTGAATAATCATGTTTTAGGGATTTCGTGGCTTACGACCGTGGTCGTATCGCATAAGAATTTACCCACCTTGTATATATTACGGGGAAAACAGGTCGGCAGGGTCCTAGATGAAAAGGTGGGCATGAAACAAAGAATTCGCGTAGTTGGAATAATCAAAACTGAAGAGGGGGTTTTAATTTTTAAGCGTAGCCGGGGTCGCAGTGAGTCACCGGTTTTTTGGGAACTTCCCACAGGGAAGATTAAGTTTGGCGAACAACCAGAAGAAGCTATGGCTCGCTCACTCGCGGAGTATACTGGCCTTAGTGCTAATAATATCAATTTGAAAGATGTTATCACTTTTCTTGCTACCGAAGATTCGAGTCAACTTAGTAATCTATATATAGTATATGAATTAGGGATAGAGGGTGAAATCAAACCTACTCCACGCGATCGCTACACTGCCTATAAATTTGTAAAAGATTTTAATAATTCTAGTACTCGCCTCAATGAGACTAGCATGTCGGTCATCGAAATTGAAGACGAAAAAACCGCCCCAGACCGTTTTTCTTCACGCGACACTGCCAACTCTGTTACTATTAATGTAGATGGGGCATCCCGCGGCAATCCTGGCCCCGCCGGTATTGGTTATTGTATTCACGATGATAAAGGGCAGATCATTGAAAAAGGTGGCGAGTTCATTGGTTTCGCTTCTTCACGCGTTGCGGAATACTGTGCAATGCGTAAAGGTGTCGAAAGAGCTATAGAATTAGATTACAAAACCTGTCGTTTCATATCTGATAGCCTAATGGTAGTTAATCAATTGAACGGTGTTTTCCATATCAAAAACCAAGACATCATACCTATATATAAAGACATTCAAGCCAAACTTCAGCAATTCGAAGCTGTTTCATTTACTCACGTTCCCCGTAGTAAAAACGCTATTGCCGACGCAGAAGCCAACGCTGCTATTGATAGGATATTGCGAAAATAGCATAAATATTGTATAATAAATATATGTCAATGGATAGTCACACCAAAACCATCATCGGTTCCATAGAGTATGTTGAAGTTGCTGGGGTTAAAGATATTCCGGCAAAAATTGACACGGGTGCCGATTCATCTGCTATTTGGGTTTCCAATATTAATATGGAAGAAGATGGTACACTAACCTTTTCTCTATTTGGTCAAAAATCACCATTTTACACTGGTGAAGTACTTAAAACAACTGACTATAAGGCCAGAATAATACGTTCATCACATGGCGATACGCAAGTTCGTTATCGCGTTATATTGCCTCTTAAATTAGGTGGGAAGTCTTTTGATACCACTTTTACGCTTGCTAATAGATCTAGGAATAATTTCCCAATTCTAATAGGACGCCGTACTATCAAGGGTAAATTTCTTGTAGATACATCAAAAAATACCGTTGAGCGAAAGCAAAGTCCAGCCGCATCTAAATTAAATCAAGAATTAAAAGAAAATCCACAGAGATTCCATCGAAAATATATAGAAAGAAAGGAAACAAAATGAAGATAGCTATTTTGTCTAACGGTCCAGGCAACTACTCCACTAAGAGGCTTGTTGAAGAAGCCAAAAAGCGTGGCCATAAGGTTGAAGTCATCAAGTATAAAAACTGCTACTTGGCGTTAGATGATAAACACCCAGACGTTTATTATGGAGGCGAAAAACTATCAAAATACGATGCTATCCTTCCACGCATTTCAAACTCTATGACTCGTTATGGTTGCGCCGTGGTTCGACAATTCGAAATGCAAGGAGTCTATACTGCAGCTTCATCTGTAGCTATCACCCGTTCGCGTGATAAACTTCGTGCTGCACAAATTCTAGCCAAATACGATGTAGATACTCCTAAAACTTTAGTTTCTCGTAATACCTCTGATATCGATGATTTATTGGAGCAAATTGGTCTTCCAGTAATAATTAAGCTGGCTAAGGGTACCCATGGTAATGGCGTTATTCTTGCTGATACTAGAAAAGCGGCCAAATCAGCACTCCAAGCTTTTTATCTCTATAATGAAGATGGCACCAATATACTATTGCAGGAATTTATTAAAGAATCTGCTGGTACTGACATCCGTGCTTTTGTAGTAGGCAATCAAGTAGTTGCTTCAATGCAGCGTGATTCTTTGGATGATGATTTTCGTTCGAATCTTCACCAAGGTGGTGCTGGTACACCTGTTAAACTCACCAATAGGGAAAAGAAAATAGCTCTAAAAGCCGCTAAAGCCATGGGCCTTCATATCTGTGGCGTAGATTTAATGCGCTCTGAACGAGGTCCACTCGTTCTCGAGGTGAATGCTTCTCCTGGTTTTGGTATTGAAAAAGTTACTGGGTGTGACGTCGCGTCAAAAATTATTGAGTATATCGAAAAAAATGCCAAACGCCGCCACAGTAAAGACAAAGTAGGGGCTTAAACGTTTAGATTTTTAAGATTTTTTCTAGCGGTTTCTCACCGAATATCTCAACGAACCGGCTAAATTGTGGCGAACGATTAACTTCTAGCACTTTCACTTCACCATTTTTTAGTATTGCCAAATCAATGCCCATAAAATCTAACCCAGATATTTTTGCAATACTCTCACACACCTTTATTTCGTCTGCTTTCAGTCTTCTGCCACCTGCAACCTTAACTTTCCCATTTTGTTTGCTGGTTTTAATAGTAGCTTCCGGTATCACCTCACCAAAAACTGCATATACTCTGAGCTCTTCTTCTATGGCTAATAGTTCTTGCACAATCCAATTATCATCTAGTTTTTGGTTGTTTAGTTCAAACAAAATATCTTTTGCCCGCTGTGAAATACGTTTTTTAGCTATGTGTTTGCCAGGGATAAAATTAATTTGAGAAAAAAGTTTAGTTTTGGGCATATATTTTTCATACTTTTTAGCTTGGAGCCACTTATCTTCTATCGACACTAAATCTTTAAATGAACCTATATTATCAATACTACGTAAACAGTTTAGCTTATTCATCAAAGTATTAATTTTCTGTTCGTTTGGTTTGTAAGAAACATCATTAAATGGGTCACGGTAATAAACTATATTATTTTTTTGTTCAAAAATACTATTATTAATTGAATCATATAAAAAAACTCCCCACCCATTTTTTCTAAAAATCTCAGCTGATGTATCTCTTCTTGTAGTAATAATTATTTTTTTCATCATACTAATTATACCAGATTAGACACTTATAAAAGTTTATGGTATAATACAGGGAAGCTTGTTCGCTAATGCGGGCGAGCTTTTGAGCCTGAAAGGCAACCGCTTTTTAAAAGAGGAAAGTCCGGGCAACATAGAGCAGGGTAGTCGCTAACGGCGACCGTTCGTAAGAACAGGGAAAGTACCACAGAAACTATACCGCCTTTCAAGGTAAGGGTGAAATGAGTGGGGTAAGAGCCCACAGCGAGGCATAGCGATGTGTCTCGGCGGCAAACCCTACCCGTTGCAAGGAGTGCTATTAGCCTTTGCTCGAGGACGCACGCTCACCGCTAGAGTGCTATAGCAATGTAGTGCCAAGATAGATGGTTGCCAACTCTCGTTTGTGGGAGTTACAGAACCCGGCTTATAGACGGCTCGTTACCAAAAAACCGCCCAAAAAGGGTGGTTTTTTGATGTTTTGATTGATAATTATATGATACTATATAAATAATAAGGAGGAATATGTCTGAAATATTAAAAAATCAAGACGAAAGTGTAGATTCAAATAATCAGTGGAATACTCTATCAGATGAAAAATCTTGGGATGACCATGCAAAAGAAGTTAGCAATATCGAAGAATCATCCGAGGGCCCAGTTTCTGTTCCAAAGCCAGAGGGGACGATCCCAAGCCCAAAACGTCCAGATTCTGAGAGTGGTGCCCCTGTTCCAAAGCCAGAATTCACAGATTTGGGTACGGGCTATGAAGGTACAGGGTTTGAAATGAGCTCGTCAGAAAAAATCAAGAACTCAACTGAAAGAATTAACAATGAAATAGCAAAGTATGCTGGCACGGAAAAAATAAATGTGGTCACGCCAGGCGAAGGTAATCAAGAAGCTCAGGATAAAGCTGATGCTTCCGAGACTAAAGTTCAAGATGCGCCGACTAGTGACCAAGAAGGCGAAGCCGCTCTCAAAGATCTTGGGATAAATTAAATCACAAAAAACCGACCAAACTGGTCGGTTTTTTGATCGATAATTTATTTACTCGATTTCTTTTCTGCACGAGCCTTTGGAGATTCGATTAAGCCTTTTTTCTTCAAAGTACGTAGCGCTGAAGTAGAAACATTGCACTTCACTTTTTGGCCATTAATTATCAATGTTCGCTTCGATACATTCGGCTTAAACACCTTGCGAGTGTGTCTTTGCGAGAATGACACGTTGTGACCATACATTTTACCTTTACCAGTAACTTCACAAATCGCCATCTTATTTCTCCTTTACCGTATTAACAATTGCTTTAAACGCTTCAGGATTATTAACGGCAAGATCAGCTAAAACCTTACGATCCAAGTTGATACCTTTAGCCTTCATTCCAGCAATTAACTGTGAATAGGAAATTCCAAGTTCGCGTGCGGCATTATTGATGCGCGTAATCCAAAGGGAACGAAGGTCGCGCTTGCGATTACGACGATCACGGTAGCTATAAGACAAAGCCTTAATCACGCCTTGCTTACCAAGACGGTAACTACGGCGACGATAATGCTGCATCCCCTTAGTTTTATTTAATAACTTCTTGTGTTTTGCGTGTGCTGCCACGCCTCTCTTAACTCTCATAACTAAACCCCCAATGCTTTCTTAACGTTTTTAGCAATTTTGCCATCAATCGAAGCAGAAGATTTAATGTTGCGCTTCCTGGCTTTAGATTTTTTTGCGAGAATGTGATTCCCGTAGGCACGTTCGCGTACTAGCTTACCAGAACCAGTAACCTTAATTCGCTTTGCGGTACCTTTATGCGTCTTTAATTTCGGCATAATCGTTTTCCTTTATTTATTGTTAATATTTATCCCCCAGAAAGTACAATCAGTAGGCCTTGAAAGTAGGAAATTACTTTTTTCGTACCTGGACTGATAGGTTACGTCCATTCATTTGCGGTTTGCCTTCGACAACTATGTCTTCACCAAGCAGGGAAATAACCTTATTAAGTAATTCATTCCCGATCTCTTTGTGAGCCATCTCGCGCCCTTTAAAGATAATCATAATCTTTACGCGGTCACCATCGTCTAAGAAGGATCGCATCTTGCGGACTTTTATGTTAAGGTCGTTGTCGGAAATCTTCAGACCAATTTTCATCTGCTTAAGCTCGGATTGCTTTTCTCGAGCTTTTTTGCGATTTTTGGCTTCTTCCTTCATCTTTTGGTATTGATATTTACCCCAATCGATGATTTTCACGACCGGCGGGTTGGCGTTAGCAGCTATCTCTACTAAATCCACTCCCTGTTCATTCGCCAGAAGTTGCGCCTCACGACTGGACATAATGCCCAATTGTTCGCCACTAGAACCGATAACGCGGACCTCAGGATAACGAATATCTCCGTTCAACTTAGTCCGTGATTGCTTTTTTATGATAGTCCTTTCTTCTCTTGAATTAAACTAGCCCCATTATACCTCATTTCCTCCGATAAGTCAACGCCTCAGCCAGATGATTTTCTTTAATTATTGATTCACCAGCTAAATCTGCAATAGTTTGAGCCACTTTGATGGTTTTAAAATAAGCTCGCGCAGAAAGCTGCAATTTTTCGGAAGCATTTGCAAGTAGTCTCTCTGCCGACTCGTCTAGTTTTAAAAGTTGCGAAACCTGAAAGGAGGAGAGGGAACTATTGAATACTCCGTCACTCTTATATCGGGCTCTTTGGCGCTGAATTGCATCTGTTATATTATTTTTTACAACATTATGCTCATGGTTAGAATTATCTGAATCAGCTCGTAAATCTTTATTCTCCACTTTTTCTACTGTCAGCATCATATCGATACGATCAAACAAAGGGCCAGATAGTTTTTTCTGATAGTTCTGAATTTGCATTTCTGTACATTTACATTCGTGCGTCGGGTCACCTAAGTAACCACATGGACAAGGATTCATCGTCGCCACTAGCATAAAATCTGCTGGATAGATTGTTTTACGATTTGCTCTTGAGACTGTGATAGTTTTATCTTCTAAAGGTTGGCGCAGGGCCTCAATCACCGATCTCTGGAACTCTGGTATCTCATCTAAAAATAGTACTCCCTTATTCGCTAAAGAAATTTCTCCAGGACCAGCGTTAGCTCCACCCCCAATAATTGAAGTCGAACTAGCGGTGTGATGTGGGCTTCGAAAGGGACGTTTTGATATAACTTCATCGGTAGAAAGACCTGCGATAGAATAAATCTTTGTGATCTCGATCATTTCTTTAGAAGAAAGCCTAGGCAATAGATTTACTGCTGCTTTAGCGAGCAGAGTCTTACCCGCCCCTGGAGGTCCCGAAATCAGAATATTATGATGTCCCGCAATTGCTATCTCCATTGCTCTTTTTGCAATTTTTTGACCGCGAATATGGTCTAAAAACGGTCCCTCATGATTCCTTATAGCATGCTCTTTATTAGTATACTTTATCTTTTTTGGTTTTTTTAACAACAACTGGTTTTTCAAGGCTAAATAGAGGTTTTGTAATGTGTCTACACCGTAAATATCTATACCATCAATCAAAGACGCTTGAAGAATATTGCCGGAAGGCACATATATTTCTCTGTACCCAGCCTTTTTAGCGGTTTCGACTATATTTATAATACCTCTAACAGGACGAATTCTGCCATCGAGCGACAGCTCACCTACGAATGCCCTATCTGAAACATCACTACTAATCAATTGCCCAGAAAGAACCAATACCGACAGAGCAATCGGGAGGTCTAGATATGTCCCATCTTTTGGTAGTTCAGCGGGAGCCAAATTAATAGTTACTTTCTTATCAGGGAAGGAAAACTCAGAATTTATTAACGCACTTCGCACTCGTTCTTTCGCCTCATTGATCGTTTTGTTAGCCATCCCTACGATATTAAAAGCCGGTAACCCTCTATTCATATCGCCCTCAACTTCAACCAGCTTTCCTTCAAAGCCGTAGGGCACCATTGAATGTATTTTACTTATCATGCCATGCACATAACATGGCACAGAAACAATTACAACCCCCACCGGGTTTTTAAAAACTAAAATCCACTAGAATTATTGTGAAGCACCAAAAATGAAATAGTTTATTCAGATTTTACTTGTGGAAAACTCAACCAAAAAAATACAAAAATTGTTCAAAAAAGTCAAAAAAATCTATTGACATGAGCGTTTTTAGACGCTATAATAGGGGTAGCTTTTGAATAAAAAAATTATTCAAAAGGTCAAAACAAAAATTTAGCCAAAATAACTCCACACTCTACAAAAAGACCGGTTTTCCTCGCAGTTACCGGTCTTTTTCTATTTGGCAAGAGCATTATTTCGTCGAAAATTCATAACTAAATTCGTCCTAGATGGGTGATTT
>JAEEGI010018745.1_pt1 | contig 14038 bp, 12 predicted proteins | sample 8958751 | NCBI WGS metagenome assembly JAEEGI01 (sample SAMN16246545, study PRJNA631951) | gut metagenome | biome: gut microbiome; feature: rumen; material: KS-attached | host: Bos | place: Iran: Karaj | collected 2018-10
TCGAGATAGCCCGGCGTATCGGTGTAGATCTCGGGCGGCGCCGCGACCTCAAAGACATGACGGTGGATATATTCGATCGGATCTTCCATGGTGATGATGTGGCACTGACGCGAATGATTGATCCTGTCGATCATGCATGCCAATGTCGTGGATTTGCCGGAACCGGCGGAACCCGTGACCAGCACCAGACCCTTCTTGTTGTCGGCCAGCGAGAGCACATTTTCCGGGATGCCCAGCTGTACCGGATCCGGCAAGCCGAAGCGGATGACCCGTAATACGGCTGCCAGGGAACCGCGCTGACGGAAAATATTGACCCGGAAACGGCCCAAGCCGGACAGCGAAAAGGAAAAGTCGTCGTCGATGCCTTTGCTGTAGTTTGCCTCATCCCTTTTCGAGATCGCATAGATCTCCTCTACCAGTTTCCTGATATCCTCCGGAAGCAGCTTCTCTTCTCCTTTTCGTTCCTGCACGCCTTTGCACTTATATGTCACAGGCAAGCCGGCAATAAAGAAGATGTCGCTCGCTTCCTTGTCGATGGCTTCTTTCAGGATCTCCTCTATACCCATCAGTTTCCTCCTTCCCACAGATCATCGAACTGTTCCTCCTGTTCCCAGTTCTTATGGATCTTCCATTCAATGATCTGATTCTCTTTCAGTTCGATATGCAGCACATAATCTTCTTCGCTGCTTTCAAACGAAGCTTCCGCATCGTTGATATGTTCCTTCAGGAACTCCTGTCCTTTCTTATCCAGACGGTAACGGATCGCTACCGTTTTCGCAAAACGTTCCGCCAGCGCGACATCCGCCTGTGCCGAAGCAAACGACAGCAGGGACAGGATCGTCATTGCCAGAGCAATCAGCGTCAGAAGGATGGCCAGCGGCCCCAGACGAAGCGTTTTCTCTTTCATTCTGTGCCTCCTTTGTATTGCGCCAGCTCCAGGTCGTAGATGACCGTATCTTTCACGGAAGCATCGATGTCGGCCGTAACCATTTCATCTTCGATCTGATAGCTGACTGTCAGACGATATCTTCCGTCTTTGGCCGGCTTCAGTTCTTCATCATAGGTCACGACGATCTTTTCTCCCTCGTAACTGGCGTTGCCGTTTTCATTCAGAAGTTCATACAGTTCTTCCAACGAATCCGCCGCCTTCGTCGTTTCCGCGACATTCTCGCTCAGACAGACGAGATTCGTCAGATCGCGGGCATAAACGGTCTTCCTTGAAGATCTGACCAGAAAAGAAGACAGTACGACGATTACCAGCACGAACGACACCGTCAGAAGGAAGGTTTCCAGATAGAAGACGAATTTCTCTTTGTTTCTCATGAAAACTTCACCTCCCTGCCTTGCAGAAAGACCTTGACCATCCCTTCATCCGTTTCGATGATCAGCAGTTCCTCTTCCTGTCGGATCGCAAAGGTCTGCCCTTCAGCGATCCGGATCGCATCCTCTGGCATCAGCGAACCGTCGACCGGTCCGTAATCTTCTACCAGATAGCCTTCATAGAGATAGATCCTTTTGCCATAGCCGGTATCCCCGTCCGCAATGATCAGGACGGTACCGACATTCTCGTTTCTTATCAGCAGATCGGATGCCCGATCGGTCGTAAGAGAAGTGGACAGATACGAAAGACTGGAACGCAATTCGTTATTCGAAGACTGGACGGCCGAAATATTGCGATAGGTCGTCGCGCCAAAAACGACCAGGAGCAGGAAGCCTCCCAGAAACATGGCGCTGATCCCCAGTGCATAAATGCTTCTTGTCGTCTTCATTTCCCGTCCTTCTTTCTTGGTATGACCCGGATCTCCGGCGGAAGGTTTTCCGCAAAGATCTCGTAGTCGATATAGTAATCCTTACTGTTGACGGTAAGACCGTAGTTCTCTTTCAGATAGTCCAGGTCAGGCGGATAAACGCCTTCGACCACGTAGCACTGCAACGCGCTGCGCTGTATCGCTTCTTTCAGCGACCTGGTCGTTTCTTCCGTGTTTTCCTTTCCCGAAGCGACCAGCGGTTCGAACAACAGGAAAGCAACGACAGCCAGGACCGTCAGGATCAGGAATACAGGAAATCTTTTTTGATCCCGATACATTGCACCTTCCTTTCTATCCGATTGAATTCATGATGCCGATCAGCGGCAGCATCAGCGAAAGCAGCACGATGGCGATCGATATCATCAGCACGCCGGAAAGCAGCGGTTCCAGGGTGTTCACGATTTTCGTCACGGAAACGGCGGAATCTTCTCTTAAAAGATCCACCAGTCTCTGCAGGATGGACTCGATATTGCCGCTGCGTTCTCCCGGTATCAGCATCCTTCCGTAGACGCCTTCATAGAGTTCTTCTTCATAGGCCGACTGCGCAAAGCCGTGTCCCTCTTCCATCCTTTTCGCGATCCGCTGCAGTTTTTCTTCCACCGGTTTTGAATCCGCCATCGGCAGCGAATTCAGCAGCGCTTCATCCTGCATCTCGCCGCTGGAAAGATACATGTCATAGGAAGCGGTGAAACGCAGGATCGCCAGCGTATCAAACAAAGAAGCGCAGATCGGAATCTTACGCAAATACTTTTCGACCGCTTCTTTTTTTCCATTGTTCCAAAGCAGCAATCCGATCAGCACCGCGACTACCAGCACGACCATCACGATCAGCAAGACCCGGCACAGCGTATAGGAGAAACCGATGTAGCTGTAGGAAGAGCTTCCCAGATCGCCTGTCAGGTTGTCATAGACACTGCGGAATACCGGCAGAACCATTTTCAGCATGATAAAGAGGATTACGATGATCATCACGATCATGCTGATGGGGTAGATGATCGCGGAACGGATGTTCTCTTTCATGTTTTTCTCGTTCTTGTAGTAATCCGAAAGATGGAACATCACGCTTTCCAGACGTCCCGTCTTCTGGCCGGCTCTTACCATCGATACGGCATATTCCGGAAAGACGCCCGTTTCTTCCATCGCTGTCGAAAGATCCGTCCCTTCCTCGACTTTGGCCGCCATCTGTTCCAGAGCCTCGCTCAGTACGCCATTCTGCGCATGACTCGGTTTCAGCAGGCTGATGGCTTCATCGATCCCGATTCCGGCCTGTATCATCATACCCATGCTTTCCGCAAAAGCGCTGACACCCAGATAATCCAACTGTTTCTTCATAACGATTCCCTCTTCTTCCTAATACTGATTCAGATCGGTATAATTCTCTCCGTTTCCGATATATTGATCATTGACCCCGTTCGCCGAGAACGTCAGGTCGATACGCGTCCACTCCTTGCTGTTGACTTTAAATTCCGCCGTCACCCATCCCGTCTCTTCCGTATAGAACATGTTCCAGGCATGGCTCAGCTCCTGCGGCGAGACCTTGCCGGTAATCAGCTTTGCCGGAATGCCGACACTGCGAAGCATCGAAGCGGCCAGCGCCGCATAATCGAAGCAGATGCCTTTTCCGGTCTGCAGCGTTTCATCGGGCACAGGCAGATAGGTTTTCGGGACCGTTTCCGCCTTGTCATAGTCATACACGATATTGCCTGTGATGTATTCGTAGATCTTTCCAACCACTTCGATCGGTGTCGACGCCTGCGAAGCCAGTTCCCTTGCCTTATCCGCGCAGGCGGAATCCTTCCCGTAGTTCACGATCTGGTTGGGACGCAGATACGGATCGAACGCATCCCTCAGAACGACATCGTGGCTTTCTTTGTACAGTTCGCTGTACTTCGTATCGACGATGTTCTTGTATACATAGAAACTATACGCGCCATCGCCCAGCTGCAAAGGATAGAACGTCACCGTGCCATCCTTAGGCAGATCATAGTTGTATTTCTCCTCGTCATGGACGACCCGGAATTTCAGGCGCATATCCGATACGGCAGAAACCGCGATATAGCCGTCTTCCATGTGGGAAGTATCGATATATACCTGATCGTTGTACTGCGCGACCGTCCCATTGAATTCGACGCTCCTGAATTCCGGAATGACATACGGAACGAACGGTTCGGTCTCCACCGGTTCATTATCGATCTCGGGTTCCGTATCTCCTCCGCCGCAGGCAAAAAGACTGATTGTCATCAATATACTGATCAAGATCTGTAATGATTTCTTTCCTGACATCTTTATCCTGCGTATAATCAAAAATTCTACTTATATTGTACCAAGTACTGTATTTTTTTGATAGTATTTTCATACAAAAAAAGGCCTTTCGACCTTTTTTATATTAAATGTTATACATATACTTTCTGATCAGTTCCGTCGTCGCTTCTTTGCCGATCATCTTGCTCAAACCATCGACCGCCATGCCTCCTTCGGCGATCAGCCGATCGACATACGCTCTGACTTGATCTTTCTTTTTCTCAGGATCGCAGTCCGGAGCTTTTTCTAAGAGATCCATATATTCCATCAGACACTCTTCCAACATCCTGCTTCCTTCTGTCATGATCTTCTTGCCCTTCTTGCCGATCGACGAAGAAAGACGCACGCTGTCGTACCAGTGTTCCCCGCCATCGTATTCCGGGAGGTTCTTGTATTTCTCTCTGACCGTTTCAAAACCGGAAAGGTCCTCATCATGCAAAGAAGTCTTGTACATCTCGAACAGACACATATCGTTGCCCATCGCCTGAACGGTATCGATATTGCAGAAGGAAAGATCCTTGCAGAACGGCGTGATGACATACGTCTCCATCTTCATCGCTCCCAGCATCGCTTTCATGTTCATCAGGAACAGATTGCCTACTCCCTCGATCTCATAGGTATCGCAATCGATTTGGGTTGTCCCTTTCCTGATCTTCTGCAGACCCTGCATGTCTTTCTTTGTGAGCTTGTAACGTTTCTGTAATTCTTCCAGTACCTTCTCTTTCATAATATTCTCCTCATCTATATGATATCTTGAAATCTGCTGCAGGTATCACTGAGATTTCGATAAAATGTCAGCGCGTTCTTGATATCCTCCTCATTTGGGTGTCCCTTGGAGGTTCCTCCGATCAGTTTGAACGGACCGAACGTGTTGTATCCGAAACAGGAGAAATATCCGAGGATCTGCGCATCTTTTTCTTTTAGTGCATCCTTCATAGAAGCCGAAAAGTCTTTATTCATGGCGCTGGTCGATAGAAAGAAGATCTTCTTGTTTACGGGGAGATTGTTCTTCGCAAACTTCTGTATCGCCTGATGAAACCTTCCGGCATAGATCCCCGATGCGAAACCGATGAGATCGTACTTTGACAGATCCTTTTCTGTTACAGCTGTCGCATCGACCGTTTCCACATCATAATCCTTGGCAATCGCATCGACTACTTTCTTTGTATTCCCGTGATGTGTCGAAGCATAGATGATGATCGCTTTCATTTCTGATTCCTCCCTGCTCCGATATCGAAGTGACATTTCACGATTCCCAGATCGACCTGACTGAATGGCCCTTTGCGGTCAATGAAATCAACAGTATCATCCTCGTTGAGACGGATCATGAATTTCTGCTGGTTGATCGCGGTCGGCGCCAGCAATGCCATCCTGACTCCTTCGACAAACCAGTCCGGCTGTTCCTTCTTTCCTTCTGTTACCTTTCCGATCGTATTGGAGCGATGCTGCCTTCCCTGGTCTTTGCCGTAACCGACGGCAATCGTGATGACCAGACGTTCATCCTTTCTGACTTCCGCATTGATCGCTTTCTTATTGAACATCCCTGCCCAGCAGGTGTTCAGACCCAAGGTCTGAAGATACAGAACCAGTTTCTCGCCATAATAGCCGATCTTCTGTTCGAGGTCTTCTTCCTCTTTGCCTACACAGGCGATCACGCTAGGAGCCGTGCGCAAGCCCATGGTCTTATTCATGAACCTGTCATACGTGTTTCCCGCATCCGGAATGAACTGAAGATGCAGACCGGATCTTTCATTCAGTTCGTGGATCTTTTTTTCAATCAATAAAACCGTTTCCGGATCGATCTTTCTGTCCAGATAGTTTCTTACCGCGTGTCTTTCCAGGATCGCTTCTTTTTCTGTCATCGCCTCCTCCGTTCACTATTTATATTTTAATACTACTTTATTTTTATTCCTTAAGTATAGTAAGTGCTTCGTTGCTGTCCGTCAGCCATACAAAAAGCACAGGTATTTCATAATCTGTGCTTTTCGATGATAATACTTATTTCGTTCTCTTCTGCAGCAGTACTGCTACCGCGATCAGGCATGCGCCTGCGATGTAATAGACAGAGCGTCCGGCACCGCCTGAAGCAGGAAGCTCATAACCATTTGAGTTAAAGACTACGATCTCTGAGATTTCCATCGTACCCTGAGTCTTTGTTGTGACAGTCAGAGGCTTGTTGTTGTATGTAGCTGTGACTGTTCCGCTTGCGGTCGTATTGATTTTGATCGGATGCTGCAACAGTATATAGCTTTCAGGCGCTTCTGTCTCATAGAGATAATGTGTCGTACCCTTACTCAACGCACCAAGATCAATGATGCCATTAGAATCTGTTGTCCTTGTGAGTATCGGCTCTTCGCCTTCTTTCGGTTTCTCGGTCGATGTATCGATCTGACTGAGTTTGTAGAGGCTGAACGTCGCTCCAGGCAGAATCTCTTCCAGATAGTTCTTCTTCAGGATCCTGACAACCTTAGATGGCTGATTCTTGATCTGAAGGGTCATGACCCTCGTGTCTCCGTCTTCAATATTCAGTACAACGCTGCCATCAGTAATATCCGATTTCACCCATTTCCAAACTTTCTGACCGGTCTGCTGGTCTTTCACTTGAACATACTGTGCTTTCTTAAAGACGATCTGGCCGCCTTGCGTGATTTCAAAATAGATATCGTAATCCAATTTTTCATGTGTGTATGGCGTTTCTGTTTCTCTGAGATAATAATGTCCAATGTTCAGATCAGTTAAATTGATTTTAGGAATGATGCCGTCTTCTCCGGTCTTCAGTGTCTCAAAACCATACATCGGATTGTAGTCAGGCATCGGATTGCCTTGATAATCAAGCACTTCACGATGCAGTTCGAATACGACGTCTTCGATCGGCTCGCTATTGATCGCATCGATCTTGATCGCGCGCAAGGTGATCGGCTTGTTCTGAATATACACTGCCGGCATATTCGTGGCTGTCGGTTGTGCTACCTGCGTAATCGAATAATGCGCGCCTTGTGGTGCTGTGGTTTCGCCATTGATATAGACCGTGCCATTCTCATCTTGCTTGATGGTAAGCGGTTCGATCAGTTTCGCGTAATTAAACGGTGCTACGGTTTCCGTCAGGACATACTCCGCATTCGCCGTAAGATAAGCGACCGCAATCAGGCCATCCTCACCGGAAATAAACGTCTTCTGCGATGTCGGATCACCTTTTTTCACGAATGTAAACATGCCGCCTTCAAGGCCGACGCCATTCATGTTGGTCTTGATCAGTTTCAGACCCGGACGTGAATTCTTGACAGTATCGGTACGACTGGTGACTTTCTGTTCAATCTCTTCCGGTTTCAAGGTTTGTCTTTGATAGGTGACGGTATATTCGAAATGGTCGGAATAACCATGCTCATTTGTCGTGCCTCCCACAACCAAGGTACCGCCATCTTGCAATGCGGTGACCGTAAAATCTTCGCCCGGAGTTACGACGCCTGTCGTTTCATTCGTGCTGAAACTGCCACCCAGTTTAAGTTCATATACCAGATAATCATTCAATGTTTTGCCTGCATCCAGTTCGGGATAGAACCATTTGATTTCGGTGTCGGTCTTACCCAAACGTCTGATCGAACCATCGACCAACTGACCGTCCAGATATACGCCGAAATAAATGTAATCGTGATCTTCCATGAAATCAGCATCAGACCAGACTTTTTTCAAAAGAAGCGTATATCCATGCTGGTTATGGACGGATACTGTCGTCTGCGCCATATCAGGATTGATAAATCCGTAATTAATGACTGTGCCGACATTTCCTGCCACAGGATGTCCTTCATCATCCGTTACAACATGACCTTCGTCATCTGTCTGATAGGTGCTGTATGGACCATCTGTGACGGTATAGTTGATCAGGTTGTAACCTACAGGAGTCTCTCCACTTCTTTCTTCGATATAATATGGGGTTCCATTGATAAGATCCGGAATCTCGATACTATAACCTGTTCTCAACTGCTCGGCTGCACCGCCCGGGGATGTAGTGAATGTAGCTTTTTCTCGAGGCGATTTCAGCTCTCCTTCGGGAATCTCATCACTCAAATCAAGGATATTGGTCGCTTCTGTCGGAACAAATTTGCCACCTTCATACCAGCAATAATGTCCTTTAGAATCTTTCACATAGTATGTACCGGCATTATAAACCGCAAGCCCTATGTTATAAGTTCCCTCTTCGGTCGTATAGGTAACATACTTGTCTGTTCCTACTCCTACATAGATACGGAATTTAAATGTGGTATTATCGCAATCTTCTTCATCTCCACTAAAGATCTCGCGTGTTTTGTTTTCGTCTTCCCACAGTCTCTTGGTAATCGTCAGATTCTTTAAAGCTCTTGAATCGACATGGTTTTCAAAAACGACTTTCTTACGATCGGAAACCTTTACCGTCAGTTTGTTCTCTTCATCTTCAGGTGAATACTGTTCAGGTATGATCGGATCGGAAATATAGTCTTTCACTTTATCGTCTGCATCATCAAAAGTATAGGCGTTGCTGCCGTTGGCTTTGACAGAATCATATGTCTCCGTATCAACGCCGCATTCTCTGATTGTATATTTTATATCCTCGCGATTTGTATCGGTTTCGGATCCCAATTGGATAGCAACAACCTGTCCCGGATCCAAGAGGAATACGTTATCATACGTTTTTCCATCCAAAGCCACAAAATGTTCTACAAAACAGCTATCAGAAGCAATTGAATCATCATCGTCGTATTTGGCCAACGGTTCTTTTGATAAATAATCAATAACGCTTAGCTGTTCTTTTTTGGTCGATCCAAGCAGGCTCGGTCTTGGGTCATTCGGTTTCTGGTAGAAGATCTGATAAGCGAACTTCTGATCAATGACATCGGAACCTGTAACCTTCTTTTCCAGAAGGACTTCGCCCTGATTATACGGCGCAAGGTTAAAGCGCATGTGAATATTGGAGGCGCCTGCACCACGTTCCATATAGAACATCTTCATCGTGTGTCCTGAATAAGGTTTGAAGACGGTGCCGTTATTACCATTATCCGGATCATCGTCATCATCCTCAAAGATATCATTGAGCCAGGTATTCACTTCTGCGTCAGTAGCGTTTGGATACTTTTCTTTATATGCTCTCTTAAATAGATTTCTCAAATTTCTAGGTTCGCCGTTTTCGAGCGTTTTCGAACCGTTTTCTACAACTTTACCTGTTTTGAAGTTGATACTTCCATCCAGCGCCGAGTGGATACCGCCAAGGTCCAGTATCAAAACATCATCGACATAGAACCAGAAATCATCGTCGCCGGAGAATTCAAATATCAGGTCATGACCCCAGGCATCCTCGCCACTCTCGTTCTGCATGAAGCTTGCTGTCATTTCCACTCCAAAGAAAACATCAAGGATCTGTGCCTGGGTCGGATCATTATTATAGTGAGAATCCGCATATGAATGACCGGCAATCGACTGGCCATTCACATTCTGAACCGCGTACAGTTTTTCTCCTTTTCGCGGATCCAACGAAGACAGCGGGTTCGCATGGATATCGGTATTGTTCGTCCAGCTGACATAACGGCCTTCTACCAGGTCATTGAACGGATAGAACTGACCGTGCTGACGGGTATCGCCAGCCTGGGTCGTTGTGCCAAGCTGATCATAGATGACAAAATCATACAGTTCGTAATTCCTTCCGGAAGGACTCTGTTTTTCAAGCCATGGGTCGTCTTCCTGCCAGATCAGGTGAGCGAAATTCTGTGTGCTATCGTATTCGAAGTAACCTGTTTCGTTGTAAGTGCTCAGCAGGAACTGCTGACCGACTTCAATCGAATTATTATAAAGCTTATACAAAGACTGCTCGGTTTTCTTAGTTACAGCCGAGTTTGTCATAGGATAACCGGCTTTTGCGCCTGTTTCCGGATTGTCTTGTTCTTCCAGATAACTCTTCAGCAGGTTTTTGGTTCCTGTCCATGCCAAAAAAGGTGTATCACCTAATACGTTGACCTGATCTTTCGAACGGTTGTTACTGTTGATATTTTCATAGTCCTGAATCTTTATTGTGATACCGAATGATTTATGATCGATCGTTTCTACGGTCGTAAGTTTATCTTCTTGCGTCGCTTCTTTCTCTTTCATGACCGCGAAATAGAACGTGCTCGCTCTTTGGAAAGCGCCAGGTTCCAGCTTTATGGTGTCTTCATTGACCTTGATGGACGCATAATCAAAAAAGTCTTCACCGCCATCCCATGCCAGGATCGTTGAATAGTATTCGTCGTTTTCTCTGCCTTTCAGCAGTACACCGATCGTACGCGACTGGATGATGTCACGTACCGTATTTGCTTCCGTGCTTTCTGTATACTGCGGAGCCAGGTACGTTCCCGGATACACATCGTTTTCAAATTCATAGTATCCGTTCGGGGTGCTGGTTCCGGCATAGTGATATTCTGTAAAGTCCCACAGCATCGTATTGACTTTGCTGCCGACCCAGGAAATCGTATCGCCACCTTCGTATGCTTTGACTAGCATGCCGTCATAGTCGATGACATAGTAGTCGTAACGTTTGGTGACATCGTTCCAGATTCTGGTATATATGATGACGGTATCGCCGTCTTTGACATCGTTTTCTGCGCTTGAAATGCTGACTTTCGTTGCCGTATAGTTGACAAAATCATCATCATGCAAATTCGACAATTCCGCAAAATACATCCATGCATAGTCATTGCTGGCGACCCCTGCAGATTCAAAATTGCTTCCGTTCAGCTTCAGCATTCTGTTGCCGCTCTTGAAACGATATTTCCCGGTATATGCGCCTGTGCCTGCTTCGACTGTGATCCGGCAGGTATTATCGATCTCATCACTGTTGACCAGTTTCAATCCGCTGCTGCCGATGCTGAGATACTTCAGATTGCCGCCAACTTCCGTCGTGATATAGTACTGACCGTTGCCAGCCGACGTGAATGACCACATGACGATCTCGCTGTTGTTTGCTACAAAGACTTCGTCCTGTCTGCCGACGACATCGATTCGGACAATGATCTCCTTGCTGGTCAGTCTTGTGTCGCTGTTGGCAGATCCGGTCATCAATGCTCTGCCGGAAACGGTATTGTTGTTGTTGACGATACCGAAAGACTGGCCATCCAGTCCGAATGGATCATCTCCGCCACTGTTTTCCAGAACAGCGATCGCATAAACAGAGAATCCATCCGTAGTAAATACTACGGCGCTCTCCATCTGTTCGTCTTCATTTTCTATCACTTCAGCATCCAGCACTTCTATTTCTTCGTTCTCTTTGAAGTGCAGCGCCGTTACATCCTGATCCAATACATCGGTCAGTTCTACTTTCACTTCAACAGAATCGGCAAGCTGAATCTTGACGCCGTTGCTCAAAATACTGATATCAAAGAATCTGGCAAAAGAAACTGTTTCATTCTCTTCCAGCGTTTCTTCGATTTTTGCAAGATAGTTTTCATATTCTTCTGTATCAGGAAGGATCTCTTCGACTTCTAAGGCCGCATCATTCGGAATCTCTGCTTCCGGACCATAAGAAACAGTCGCTTTGTATGTCTGGCCGTCAGCACTGATGAATGTCTTTTCGATTTCGGTATAAACGATGACATAGGTCGAGAAATCCTGCGATTCGAAAACTAGCTCATCTTCCTTTGTTTCTTCCTCTGACAGAGCGACGACATCCGTTTCACCTTCATCGCTGATATGAAGCACCAGTGATTCGTCCGCTTTCTTGATTGCGGAAGAAACGAAGGAAACTTTGATCGGCAAGGCCGGTTCGATCGCTTCCCCTTCGTAGTAGAACGTGATATCGACAGCCTGCACATAACTGAAGCCGTCCACAGCGTCTGTTACGGATTCTTCGATTTCATCATATTCAACAGGACTTACCGTCATCGTCGTACCTTCCGGGAATGCCCCATAAGGCGCTTCGATCAGAACGGCTACATCCGTGCTGTCATCATAGAAATAGGAAGATTCTCTAACGATCTCATCTTCATTCAGTTCCTTTTCAGGGAAGACAGGATCTGCATACATTTCATTTTCGGGAAATACCTGCTGCTCATAAACAGGCTGTTCTTTCGGATCATCCTGTTCATCATTCACAACGGCATCATCCTGAACGGTATCCTGGTTTTCCTCAGTTCCTGGCGTTTCCGTATCCAAAACGATCGCAGGGTCATCCGCTGCCGTTTCCTTGCTGATTGCGATAGCCGGAAGCGTCATCATGTATGATGTAATGAAAATGACCAAAACCGCCAGACAGATCACGGCTTTACGTAGATATATCGACAGTTTCTTGGCTTTTTCTGAGTATCTCTTTTTATTCATCGTTTATTGCCACAAAATGTGTTAGGTATTTGGTTGCTAAAAGCATGGCAGCGATATCCTGCCTATGTATATTTTAATATATAAAAATACTGTTTTGGAATGGATTACCTGTAAAATATTTCATTTTTGATTTATTTTTAGTTATTTTTTAATAAAATATTTAGACTTTTACATAAATTTTATGGCTTGATCAGACAGTATACAGATCATTTCACTGTAAAACACTTTACCGCCAAAACGCTTTGCTAATCAAAAGATATGAGATCTTATCCTTTTTACTTGTCATATTTTGACATATCATATCTTTTACTGATAATGATATAATTTTGATGATCAAGGAAGCGAAAATGAATAATAATGATTCAAAAGATCCAATCAATAAACAAAGGGGTTATTACCTTGGTATGCTGGCGGTTTTGACTATCATCTATATCGTCGACGAAATCGCTTCAGCGATAAACGGAGCGATGCGGGCTTCCGTCTACGGAGCCAACGGAATGATCTCAGGCATAGGAATGCTGATGGGAATCGTAGTCACGGTGCTGGGAATCTGCCTGACCGGTTCGGACAACGTGGGTCTGCTTTCGCTTGTTACAACGCTGCCGTTTATCCTGCTGGCCATGGTGCTGCTAATGAAGAATGTCAAAGAAACCAACGGACAGGATCTGAACGATGTGGAGGTAAACTGATGTCGAGAGAAAATGTCGAACATATCCGTCGCGAATGGAAAGAGAACGACGCCAGAAGAGATGCCGGTCTGACGATTCCTGAAGATCTGAAACGATTTACCGATCTGAACTATGGGCCATACGAGGAAAACCTGCTCGATGTCTACGTTCCGATCGATACGGAAGATCCGCTTCCGACGATCATTTCGATCCATGGCGGAGCCTGGGTCTATGGCGATAAGGAACTCTATTCCCATTACTGCATGAAGCTTGCGCAAAGAGGATTCGCAGTTGTCAATTTTACTTACCGTCTTGCCCCTGAGCATCGCTATCCGGCTGCCCTGGAAGACTGTTTCAAGGTCTTCTCCTGGGTAAAAGAGCATCACCATGAATATTTCATCGATTACGGCAATCTCTTCGTCACAGGCGATTCTGCCGGCGCACAGTTGGCCCATCAATGCCTGACCATCCTGAGCAATCCGGAATACCGGAAACTCTTCGATCTGGAAGTACCGGAAGATTTCAGAGTCAATGCTTGCGCGCTCAACTGCGGCGTCTATTCTTTTGGTGTAAACCGCTTCTTCAAGCCAGGCGATTCTTCCATGATGACAGATTATCTTCCGGAAAACTACAAAGACTATCTGAAACAGTATGCTGTCACCGGAAACATGACCGGGGATTTTCCTCCGACATTCGTCATGACGGCGTACTATGATTTCCTTAGGCTAATGGCCAAGCCTTTATATAAGAAACTGAAACGTCTCGGTGTCGAAGCCGAGTATCATCTTTACGGCAGCAGAGATCAGAAAGAGATCGCGCACGTCTTCCACCTGGATTGCCGCTCGGCAATTGCAGACAAATGCAACGATGAAGAATGCGAATTCTTCAGAAAATATTTAAGAAACAAAAACGAGCTGTGATCAGCCCGTTTTTTACAACTATAAA
>JAEEGI010018747.1_pt1 | contig 14036 bp, 11 predicted proteins | sample 8958751 | NCBI WGS metagenome assembly JAEEGI01 (sample SAMN16246545, study PRJNA631951) | gut metagenome | biome: gut microbiome; feature: rumen; material: KS-attached | host: Bos | place: Iran: Karaj | collected 2018-10
CACATATGTGTAGGAACACAGCTACTCAAATTTGAGCCTGTGAAAATAAAAAATGTCGGAGTCCCATTTAGGAACACCGACATTTTTAGACTCAATTTTGAGTCGTTGCTTATGTTGTGGTTAATTTCCAAGTATAGCGAAACGGCTTTGCCACTTGTAGTAGTTGTTGAACACTTCTCCTACCTTGTTTGTAGAGAAAAACATCTTGTTACTGTTTATTAAAGTGTTTACAAGTTGCATAACTTCACCATAAGTGGTTACAGATGACTTTAGCGTAGTAAAGTGCCGAGGATTTCCAGATACAGAGGTCTCAAATATGAGACTTGTGTCTTCGTTTGGTATGTCTTTTGTTTGATAATGGAAGTACAAGAATATATCGTCCTTATGATGAACAAGATTTCCGCATATTATCTCGTTATCGAACTTAACAAAGAACCTGAACAGCACTTCTCTTAAAAAGTCAATAGAACCTGCATAATGCGGATAATCTGGTATTTCCCATTTACCTGTGGTTATCATATTGGCTTTTTTCGAGTTAAAATTAAAGAATTTAGCTGACTCTTTTTCTTCGCCCACACTCTCAGTGTATTGTACAGCGATTTTTGTACCATTATCGTATGTAAAGCACGCTAAATCACCTACCTGCATTTCCTTTATGTTTTCAAGACCAAATTCTTCAAAATATGGAGAAAAGAAAGATACTGTGTTACCGACAAGGAATATGCGTGCATTAGCTCTATCTCGTATAAAACTTGAGACGACATTCTGGAAGCTAAGGAATTCATTTGTGAGGTAATAACGTCGAGACAGGAACTCGTCAAATAACATTATTCCTACAACACCCCTGTCTGGACCTTTTGCGTTTTCCCAAGTGTTTAAAGCAGCCGTGAAACAGAATGGTTCTTTTTGCTTCCATTTATCTTTTTCAAAGTCATACGTTCCTATAAGAAACTCTCGTCCTCTATAAGCTATGTGATTATACTTGCCTTTACTCAATTTTGAGATATCAAAGGGGTTGAATAACCCCTTGATATTAGCGGGAAGAATTTCATCAGCATAACGTCTTATGTATACACCGTATTCGCCTGTTTTGAGGAAGTGTTCTAACATAGTATTAAGCACTGAGTATGTTTTTCCGTTAGAGCGCTCTCCCATTATTATGTTGTACTCTGCTTCGAGTTTTAGTAATGGTTTTATGTCGTAATATTTCTTCTTAGTCGCCATAGTCATTTTCCTTTCCTGTTCTCAGTAATCTGAAAGTATCAAATTCTCCGCCCATATTAGTTTCTTCAGTTATTATGCCCAATAGAGCTGCATAATCGGTTGTGACATTAAAGTTGAACTCTATATCACTGCTGTTAATAAATGTCGTTTCTGAGACTCTTGCAGTTTTACCGAGATAATCTGTTAGCATACAGTCAAATTTTTCACCGGGTTTACTATATGAAAAACATTGTTTTCCGCTATCTTCTGCAGATATAGTCAAATCTTTTTCATACGTAAATATGTCGTAAGGACTTACATTCTGTTCATCAGCAAGTCTCAAAATTGAGATTTTACCTCGCATTTTTCCAAGACCTGCTACTGTTATGAAGAAGTTTGCTTTAGCATACTCATAGTCTTTTTCATCTATGGTATGTTTTATGCTGTTGAAGTAATCATCTATCATTTCAGCATAATAATCATCATAGTATGAAAAGCAATATCTTTTGGCTCCAAGTGTTTTAAAGAATTTTAAAGACTCTTCTTTATCCCAGATGCCAAGTGTTTTGGTTTTGCCTTTTATTGTTTTCGGATTAAAGTATTCATCAGGAATATTATAGTAATGATTCAATTTTGAGTTTTCACGTTTTATTCGTTCATTGTGCTTTGCTATAATATCGTCGTGATGTCCTAAACACTTTATACTATCAGTATCACAATACACAACATCATCACCTATATCTGATACGGTGTGTAATAGTTCCCAGCGTGCCCAAGCTGTTACCCACACTCCCCATTGGTATGCAAGAAATAGATTTGCACCATTTACATACTTGTTTAATCCATCTTCAATGTCTACACTCTCTTTTAGCCACTCGCCCCATTCAAATATTATTTCATCATTTAATGGGTTTGTGACAGCCATTCCATATACAGAATTTATAAGTTCCTTAGAACGTAGATACGGCTCTTCTTTACCTACCACACCTTTTAGTGTAGTTTTGTTTTTATAAAGTTCGAGTATTGACATAATTAGTTCCTTTGGTAGATATTCGTAAGATGCGGTATATAATTTTCTTATTTTGTAATGATGCCACTCATAGAATAATTCCATATTCTCAAAGTCTAAATCGGTTATCGTTGTTGTCAGTTCACAACAGCAGCGAAGTCGCCCATTGTCAATTTTGTAACCACCTCTTATTCCTCGCTCATTTCTACTAAATGATGTTATACTGTGGTTTGTTTTGGCACGCAAGCAATAAAACGTAACGGTCATAACCATCGCTCTACCTTTAAGGAGTTGAAAATGCTCTGGCGATGCTTCACGGAACTTCATAGGGAACCGTTTCCGGCACATTACACCGGGATAACTACTTGAGTAATCAAAGCACTCCAAATCAAATAGCAATACTTCTGTATGTTTGTAGTTGGAATGAGTGAAAGCTCCCGTATATGCCTGAAATAACGCTGTAAATAAATCAGGGTCTGAGGGCGCAATTTGCTTTATAAAATTCTTATATGATAGCCAATTTGTGTGTTCCTTTATGTATTCTATGCAGTATCTTCTTGCATAACCTGTTGATGTTAAAGGTATGTCTTTAATGTTACCATTTTTCTTTACCTCATCTGAAATATATTCACACAGTATTCTTACGTCAGTTAACGAATAAGACAATTCGTCTTTTGTTAAAACTGTCTCGCTGTGACGTATTAACTTATAGTTCATATGCTCTTTATCGGTGTAACCTCTTTCTTTAGCTAAGTTTGCCAAAGAATAGTTTGATAAAAAATATGAACATTTGAATAATATTTCATCAGATTGAATATATATTGGGTGACGCTTTTTTCGGCAAAATACTTTGTTTAATCTTATTTTATCCCATATCCAGTGAAACTCGTAGGCAAGGTTGTGAACATATATTATTATTTTCCCTTTTATTGCTCTTGATATCTTCCTGAGTAGATATATGGTTCTTGACCACTCGTCCCAAGTTCTACCATATATAAATACTATTTCATCATCAAACTTAAATGCAAACTGAAAGATATACATTGTACCACATTTCATACTTCCGTTGTCGGTATTAAGATTGAATGATGATGTTTCAATATCAAAACCAGATGCGACTTGAGCATATTGTTTTTCAACCTTAGCGTTTAAGAATTTGTCAACAAGGTATTTTTCGTCTGAACCATATAATGGTAACTCATTTTTGGTTCCGGGTGATAGACTCAAAATTGAGTCTTCACCTTTTCTTTCTCTTGTTTGCAAATATGTAATCATAGAATGACTCCTCTGTAAAATCACTAAGCTTTTTTTCATTCTTTTTATTTCTTAATAATGTGCTGCCATCAGCACTTATTCTGTAGCTCGTTCTTATTATTTCGTCATCATCTCCATAGATTTTACCATTCATAGGATTAAATTTTATGCCATTTCGTTCAGCAATTACCTTACCTTTTTCAAAATTATAATACCTTAAGAATATATCAAAATCTTTTTGTCTATATTCTCTTGTATCAAATTTTTCGAGTTCGCTCATAAATGTGTCAAACTGCCGTTGTGACATACTTCTTTTTTCAACGAATAAGGCTCTTGCTTCATCTGAAGTAAACATAGATGCTATATTACTATGCATAACGTGTTCTCTCCACATTTTCATATAGTCATCTATTGTCATTAAGTCATTAGCTGTTACTGTTAAGTCACCGGTGGATAATTTTTCAGCGGCTTTCTTATACGAGTTTATTATGCCCTCAGGAGTTAAACCCTCATAAGTGTCAAACCTCTTTAATTGAAGTAAAAACTCTTGTCTTTTTTCTACACTTGCATTAGCAACAGGTCTGCTGATAAATCTGCCGCTCATAGTATTAAGTTCTTCCATTAAAAAATTCTGAACTTTTGTATAGGTGCGAGAGTAGCGGTGTAATCCGCTACTCTCTAATTTCTTAAGTTTTCGGTTCAAGGAGTCTTTTGTTCTGCGTATCTCAGATTTGAGTTCCGCCCTGTCCATTTTGTATATCTTGCGTCTCAGTTCATATTCTTCAGGGTCTCTTGGTACAAATGCCATTATAAATACACTCCTTTCGTAAGAAGCTCGCTTATTAAGACTTTCTCTTCGCTTGTTGCATATTCTATATCGTCAACTTTGATATTACCAAAAGTTGAGAAACCGTGGAAATCTCCTACTACTCCACCCTGTACTAACGGTCTACCATACAACATATTGTAATTTTCAGGAAACCAAGTTTCTGAATGACGTACAATAAGATAAGGGTAGAACGGTTTTGATAAACCTGTGGCAGGTGTATTTGAGCCTTTGGACTCTATTGCAGGAGCATTTGTTAATGCGGATATTGTACCGCCTATTGCAGCCCCTGCTACACCAAAAGCTAAACCCATAACGGCGGGGCTTGCCAAAGCAGGTCCCATAAGAGCATCATTCGCAAAATTATCTGCTAAGGTAACATTTCCGCTTTTTAATGCCTGAGATGCGTGTGCCCAATTGTCCGCCGAGTCTCCATAGCCATTTGCTGATGCGGCTTTTGCGGCTTTATTACCTATTAAACCGCCTACGGATGTTCCGCCTAATGCGGCGCCCATCACTGTGTTTGCATAGTCAGATAAATTACGACCTGTTAAAGGCATCTCTATACCTATCATTCCGTTTATATACTGATAAGGCACACCATTTGTAAACACTACTGCTGTACAGCTTCCTGTTATGATATCTATTATATATTTTATTGATACGGTAGTATTTACGCATTCTACTGCGCTTAAGTGTATTATACCACAGAATGGAAGATAAAGTGAGTAATCGCTATAAGGCTCGTAATCTCTAAAGTCTTTAAATGTGAATGCTTCATTGAATGAAAAACTACCTAAATCCAAATTTAAGACATTAGAGGATATAACGTGAAACTTATTCTGTAATGCAGTGCAGGCAGTTCTACCAAAGCATACGGTTTTCTGGTCATAGTCCAAATATTGCTCTAATTTTAATGGAAATACTTTTAATGATATCATAGAGTCCATAGGATTATTTCCTAATAGCGCTACACCCTTTACAATATCATCAAAACTTGAACCCTCTGGGTCCCACATCCAATTAAAGAATATATCTATATCTGTTTTAGATAAAATCCATAATGCAGTGCCGCCTAATGTAGCCGCAGTAGGTTCATTAAGGTCTATTTCATCAGCAGGTTCTATTGTAGCCTGTTCAGGTTCTGTTGTTATTCGAACTTCTATAATTGATTTTCCGTCGTATTCTATATCTCCAGAGCCCCAATTATAGTTGCTATCAGGATTTGAAAAAGCATATTCTGCTATATCGGTTCCAGATAATGTAGTTTCGGTAACAAAGTTACCCTCGGGGTCTATTACAGGACAGCGTATATTGGGGTCTGTGCAGTGAGCGCCTGTCTTTGATGTCTGAGCTGACTCGAGGGTTGCCGCCCAGTTGTAACCCAATCTGTCTAAAACTGTCGTAGCAGACTCAACAGACATACAATATTGCCTAACACCATTTCCCGATGCTGTCCAATCAATGGTTTCTAATATACTATAATCAAACGGGATTATATCGGTGAAATTTTCGTTAACTATATACGCTAAAGAATTAGCAGGTTTAGCTCCCGCTGCATTCGGATAATAATATGGTCCTAAGAATAAATTGGAATTATTACATAGAGCTGTTAACAAGTAAACCCCACTATCGGTTCCTGTCTGATTAATATATGAATACCACTGATTGTTCAAATTTGACTGATAAGAAAATGTAGGAATAGTCCCTGCAAACTGCATATATATTCCTAAACTTCTTCTCTCAGTTCTCGCATATGTTAAATCTCTCGACTCACTATACAAAATTTGTAATCTTATTAAAACTACTTTTGTATTCGGATACTGCTGATATGCTTGCATTAGGTCATTATAATTACCTGTATGTAGAGTATTGTAATCTCCGTATCTATAACCAAACCAAGGATATAAAACCAGCGAATTATAATCAAAATCTCTTAAAAACCTTTGCTCCAACTGATTAGAATACTGTATTACACCGGGGCTATACTTAGCTTTTGCAAGTGTGAATGTTGGGTTCGATGACATAATAGAGAACTGTCTTGTAAAGTCATATGAGTAATATGCATTTACATCATTATATGCTATGTGTGTAATGTTGTCATTATTTTTTGAAAAATTATTTTTTACGCTGTGCCAAGTTGGAACGTGTGAAAGTGTTGATGTTCCGTTTTCTAAGAACGACATATATGCGCCTAATGAATACGAGTCATTCATTCTAACTATGGAGAATATTGACTGGTCAATTGTTCCCTTTCCAGAAATGTTGAATGACTGATAATAAGGCGCCGGCGTATTTGGGTTAGACCATTGGTATGTTGTATTGTAGGTTGCAAAACCATTGTCTCTATCATATAATTCAGAAAGTTCAGACATATTAATCACCTACCAATCCATTAGTGTTTAGTACGTAGTAGTTAGCGTGGTTATCTGGCATTTCAAACGGGGTTGACTCCAGCAACTTATAATTTGTTATGGTCGCCTTAACAGTAGACGGCACATCGTCCTGTATGTATTTATTGAAATCATATTCATTTCTCATACATACACAACTCAAATTTGAGATATCGGTTTTGAATGAATTTAAAACATCGCAGGAACATTTTAAAATCATTGCATTACCACTTTCAAGCTGTACTGAGTCTATAAAATAGAAACGATGAAATTCAGGAACGTAGCAATAGTTTACTTCATCATACCTCTGCTGTATCGATAATTTAAAAACCGGGGCTGTTATTATTATCGGGTAATAAGGTGTAGCGCTAACAGTAGCTATTTCTATTGGGTGCTTATAGACCGTACGAGGGTCTTCAGTATTTTTATATAAGATTACCTGCATAGATACTCCTTTCAGTCTCAAATTTGAGACAAAAGGGGTGAGAAACCCCACCCCTTGCTTTGCCGTTAGTCGAGGACAAATACCACACCGTTTTCGTTAACGTCATTGAAGAGCGAGATATCAAATTTGTAGAAGTTATTTGTATATTCGCCCTTTGCATTGTATGCAGTTGTTACTCTGTCGTTTTCATTGCAGAGCATAATTGCATCTCTGTCAAACATTACTGCTACTATGCCGTCCTGAGCTACTTCAAACCCAGACGCTGTTTTGATGTTAATGGCTGAAGTGTCTTCAAAAGCATATGCACTTTCGCCAGTGCCCTGCCAGAAGTTCACTGTTTCGTAGTTCGGCAGTGCTACGAGCTGGTCATGGTAAGTATCAGCCTGCATGTACATCTCCTGTGCCTTAGCAAACTCTGTATGTACCACAACGTGCAGATACTCAGACGGAGTGAAAGTAGGAATAGTGCCAAGATTGAAGATGTTAGATGCGTCTCTCAGTCTATCCTTAATGGTCATCATCTTGTAAGCCGCGTATCTGAGGAACTGAGGATTGAACAGAGCTGTCGCTGCTGTAACGGGAGTTGTAGGTGTGAAATCTGTATTGAAATCCGTCACCAGATGAACTACACCATTAGTTGCGTGTATCTTTTCACCGATAAAGTTGTTTATTGCACGCTCTGCCAAACCCTTTTCCTTTATAGTTTTGCTCATCTGGATTGAGTTTTCAATCATACCGAAGAAAGCCATCAGTTCCGCTTTTGAACCCATAGACTCTTTCACCTGCATATCAGCGAACGACATAGAAATGTCATATGTCTGTTTGCTGTTCCAGAACTGCTGGGTAATTGTAGGTGCATAGAACTTGAACTGGTCAGGTCCTGTACCGGGTGTAAGCTGCCAAGAGGGGTTAGCTTCTGCGTCCGGAATTGCGCAACGGAGTTTCTGCAAAACCGACCCATATTCCCACGACTCTCGTTTTATATTAGGATACGGGAGCTTGTAAGGGCGGGTTACGGGTGTAACCTTGCCGATGCGGTTCATAAGGGACTTAACGTAATTGTCAACCGTAGTTGCAGCGAATATTGCACTGCCCACATCAACTACGTTGCTGAGGTCTTCCTGAACGAGGTCGGACTTGCCAGTCACCTCTTCAGTGATGTCGTTTAAGAGCTCATAAGCCTGATTAACTAACATTGTTAATCTCCTTTCTGCCCATGGGGCGCAGACTCAAATTTGAGTCTGATGATTGTTGTTCGTGTTCACGTGGATATTTATATTAGTAAACAGACAGGAGTGTTACACGCTCCACATCTTCTAATATAACATTAAGAATTGCAAAATATGCAATAGAACGTTCGTCCTTTATTGCATTCTGTGGCTCTCTGTACATATATCCGGAATCTGTTCTATCTGAAAATCCCAGACTGTCAGTTCCTGTATGGGCATCTGTTGAATTATAGCCCATAGTATCTGTACCTGTTTTCATTGTGGTCTGAGTGCCAGTGTTTGTTTTTACAGTTGTATCAGTTCCTGTTTTGCTTGTTACCTTTGTATCTTCGCCTGATACTCTTTCAAGTTCAGTTATAACAGTACCACTTGTCTGCTCTCTTGTTGTTTCTGTATTTCCTGAAACAACCTCTGTTATCTTTTCATCAAAACCCGTAGGTGTAACAGTCGTAGAACCCGCTGTACTTGCAGTGTGAGATGTTTTCTGCACTGCATTATATGCCTGACTATCATATGTTGTTCTTGATGTTTCATCTATGTAAGACTCTGGAGTAATAGATGTAGTTGTTGAAACCCCCGGCGTTGATGTCTCTTTAGTTTTCACCGTAGGTTTAACAGTTTCTACTTCTTTTACAGTAGGAGTTACTGTTTCTTTTGTCTTTACATTAGGCGTAGTTGTTTCGGTTGTTTCAACCCGTGGTGTATCTGTCGTGTTTTCGGTAAGGTTGTCAGTTCTTGCATCTGATAAATTTAATGTACGAGTATCTGTTCCTGTTTTTGTTTTTGATGTATTATGCGTGGTTGTCTCAGTACCGGATTTTGCAAGTTTGTAGTTATCAAAAACCGGGTATACAGCGGTTGTAGTATCGAGCAGACGTTTATACTTATAACGGTTATACTCGAACAGTCGTTCCAGAGCGCCTACAAATCTGTCTGGGTTGTAAACCGTTCGTTCGCCATAACGATACAAGAGTTCATTCCAATAAAGCTCTGCGCCACCAAGTTGTGAAATCTGAGCACAGTTTTCAAATGGGTTTACATTGGGATTATCTTCAGCCCATTTGTTAAGTGAAATGCAAATCCATCTGTCGTACATCATTCATCCCTCTTTTCTTCATCGGACTGTTCTGAATTTTCATCGGACTGTTCTGAGTCTGATTTGTCTGACTCTGATGATTTTTCAGATGTTTCAAGACTCAAATTTGAGACCTCAGGGGTGTTGATGTTGATGTTCAAAACGACTTGTCCATTATCGGCTTCAGGAGTTTTGTTCTCATCTTCATCACTCTGTTTAGTTTCTTCATCTGTTTCGGTGTCGCTCCGTATATTTGCTGAAGAGTCTTCTGACTCTGTATCCAGTTTGTTATCCGGGACGTTACTATTTCTTTCTTCTGAGCCGTTTTCAGCCACTTGTTCGTCAGATGTTCCCATTCCTTGTCCAGCTGTTCCATTTTCTTTGTCGGGTGCTTCTGGATTAATTCCTTTTGTAAGAATTTGTTCCTCTTGCAAGAGAGATGCATATACTTTCTCATTAAGAAGCACTCGTATATCAAGGTTATATTTTTCATTTGCTTTTTCAAACCCCCTTGTCCAATTCTGTAACATATCTTCTATATTAAGCCTTAATACTTCCTTGTTAACATCAATCTCGTTAGAATTCAGTTGTTCCCTCTTTAGGTTATAATTGGAGTTTATTCCAAAATTGTGCAGGTAATTGCCTAAGATGTATTGCTGGAACTCTATAAGTTCAGTTAATGGTGACCTTGTTGCATTTAAGGCTATGGGGTTTACATTTATATGATTTACAAGGTCATCTTTCATTACCATTTCCGGGTCACCGTCATACATATGACGAAGTATTACTTCAGCCTCAGCTCTCTGTTTATCGTCCTGCGCAGTTATGATTGCTATAAGGCGATGATTGCGCTGAATACAGTAATATGAAATATCATTTTCAGATAACTGTGTTGCGGTCTTATAAACCAAATCTGAGACTATACCTCTTTCCCTGTATGAATACATATCAGGCGTAGAGCAGTATATACAGCACTCGTCAGCTACTGTAAACTCCCAGTTCTGATGACCTTGAGGTAACCACGGGTTTACAACCCTACCGTGAACAGGTATATAATACCAGTCGAGTAGGTCTGTGTAAGTAAACTTCTGAACGAGATACTTGTCTCCTATTTTGTAGAAGACCAATTTGCCTAAAGTAAATAAACCCAGCTTCATTGCCTGTTCATTTATCTCTTCGGGCAGGTTCTCAAACGTAAAGATGTTTACTATTTTTGAGTACAACATTCTACGCCAGAGACGATTAAGTTGTGGTAATTCGGGTTTATATTTTCCCATTTCTTACTCCTTTCAATAAAATAGGCGGGGCGTTTTAAACCCCGCCCTGAGAAAGAGGTTCTATGACAAGCGCAATGCGCTCACCAATCATTGTGACTCAAATTTGAGTCTTAGCAGAACTTGACGTCGATGAAGCTCTTCTTCGACTTAGTCTGAACTTCAACAAGAATAATCTTGATATCGAGGTCAGCGATAGTCATACGCTCACGCTTAGCGATGTTAATTATATCCGGTGCCATATTGGTGAGTTTCATACCGCCGTAAACGAACCGACCGGGATACTCCTTGAATGTGTATACCGAGAATGTGGTTGTCTCACCGTCGATAACTACGTCCTGTGCAACGTCGCAGTCTTCAATTGTAACCTGTTCACCGATGATGTCATCAGTTGCCATCTTGGTGCGCCCTACACAAAGACGCGAAAGCGAATGCTTTTCTGCGAGTTCTGCTGCGAACTTGTTGATTGTCGGTACCATTGTGTTGATTTCTTTTGTAGCCATAATAGGCTCCTTTCTGCCCAATCTCGGGCTATTAAAATTGTTTGGCTCAAACTTAATCTCAAATTTGAGTCTTGTTTTTCGAAACCCGCCCTACCGCCCTATTTATAGGCAGACTCAAGTTGTCTGCTCTACATTATCGGTATCACTATATGTTTCCTTGAGGTCATCAAAGATTTTTGTTGTCTTTGCGTTGAGCAGAACGTGACGGAGTGTACGTATCCATATTAAAACCGTCATAGCATCGCCGTCGTTTGAGGACTTTATAGTGTTGTATGTGAATATCATCATCTCATCTGTAAGGCGTGTAATGTAGTATTTTGTCATCAGTAAATTACATATGTATAGCGTGTAATCTCCCACAGAAATAGCGGACCTTTTTACAGACCCTATAATTTCTGCAACATCGGTTGTGTACTCACCGTACTTCTTGAAAAAATGCTCAACCACTTCAATATATAGTGGTAGATATGATACATTTATCATTTGTCTCATTGACTCATAGACATACTTTATTGTCACGAGATTTTTGTTGTTTTTATTGTAAAACTTTTTCTTATACATCTTATGCATTGTTTTGCCTCCAAAAAAAATAATTCATACTTGGTTTTTTAAACCCCGGGGTCTCAAATTTGAGTCTTTGGATATTATTTTTATTGAGGTCTCAAATTTGAATCTTTTCAATTTATTATAAAGGGCTCCCCTATATAGTATACGCGCGCACACGTATTATATAAAAGGTATAAATTTTAGCGCTTTAGCGCTTTAGCACTTTAACACAGTGAAGTGTAGAAGTTCAGCGCGTAACGCTTTAACGTAATGAAGTGTAGAACTTTAAAGCGTGAAAGTGTAGAAGTTTAGCGTGATAAAGTGATGAAGTGTAGAACTTTAACGTGATGAAGTGTAGAACTTTTAACTGTTAAAGTGTTCAGGTAAAAGGAAAATAGGAACGTTCCTATTTTCCTTTGGTATGAACATCAGATTATATCGTTAAATTCTAAAGCAATATGTGTACTATGTATAGCGTTGAATGAATTCATATTGTCTACCTCTTTCACGTTTTATGCAAGGTCTCATTTTTGAGACCTTGCATATTTTGTTGTTACTTGTTATTGTCGTTGTCGTTGTCGTTGTCGTTGTCGTTGTCGTTGTCGTTGTCTTTATACATATAGCCTTTACCATGATTATTTGCGGTATCTCTAAAGAATGTTACTACCTTTATAGCGGGCTTATGCTGTATAACATTCATTATCATCATTGTACCCGTTGTTGCGGGAATGTATACAATATCATTTTCCTGTTTAACATTAAAGCCTAATTTATCCGCTATTTCAGCACCATTCTTTAATGTGTAACTGTACAGTGTTTTGTTATTTTCTATAGCGTTTTCGGGAATATAAAGACTTTTTACTTTAGTATCTCCCCGTACTTCAAAACGTTTATTTGTGGTATCGCCGTTTGTAACACTATCCGCTGTAGTATCAACTGTAGTGCCCGTAGCGCCTGTAGCGTCTACAGGCTTTCCGTTTTCGTCAAGCTGTTTTGGCTTGTCGTCAGTCGGTAAAGCCTTTACATATTCGTTATAAGCTGTATATAATTCTTTCGCTGTATGTATGCTATTTGCATTACATAATATTTCAAGTAAATCGGCGGGAATTAGGTGAATGCCTTTATCGTTAGTCACTGCATAAGCCGCAAATATGACGCTTTCAATAACATTTTTAAGGTCTATTAACACTAACCGTTCTTTAGTCTTTCCGCTTTTAGTTTCTGTTATTACTGTTTTTGTAAGATATCTTGCAACTGCACGCCATCTATTTGCCGTTGCTTTAGATAATCCGCAATACTTATAAAATTCCTCTATAGTCTTAAATTTAGACTTGTAAACTTCATTTTTTGCAAGGTTTTCAAGAATATATCCCGCATTGACTTTAGACATTGTTATAATATGTGATGATTTGTTTAATTCGTCAATAGCTTTATCAATGTCTTTATCACCTGTTTTTTTAATATAGGACATATCATTATTTAACAGGCTTTCACCGGCTTTCACGATAAATGCGTTTGTTCCGGTGCCTAAAGTAATGCTTTCCGGTGTAAAATTTGCATTCATTGGTGTTAATGCGTTCTTGTCACTCATTTTTTATTACCTCTTTCCTTTTAGGTCTCATTTTTGAGACCTTGCATTTTTGTTTGTTGCTTATCTCAAATTTTGAGAATTTACCATAGTTACAACAATATTTCAAATATTTGAAATATACCATATTCATTCGTTGCATTTTGGTGAATGCCGTGCATATTATAGTCCCTGTCACGTGCTGTATTCCGTTTTATTGGTGACGTTCACGGATTAGCTGTCGTTGGATTCTGTCAGTCCTCAGCGTTCCGCTATTTGGTTTTCCTCCTTACGTGCTTATTATATAGCAAAACGGATTTTTTGTCAATACCCTTTTTTGAAATTGGAAACGTTTTCACTGAAAATTTTGTGAATATTATACATATATGGTATTGATATGTTATAGGTATTTGTATATGTTTAACATATTATAGTTACATAAAGGTTACATTTTAAGACTCAAAATTTTGTTCAGTTAGCTATTGCTAATATGAACAGTTGTGCATATTGCATAATGAATAGTTACAGTTTGGTTCCAGTTATACAGTTTGAAGTCTTAATGGTTACAGTTTAGTTACAGTTATACAGTTTGTTTACTAATTAGATTGATTATCTAAACAGTTGCATATTATTAGTTATACTATCTACATATTATTTGTTAGTCAATAAAACTAATTAGACCCATTTTTGAGCCAATTCTTCTTCCTATGTG
>JAEEGI010018752.1_pt1 | contig 14034 bp, 9 predicted proteins | sample 8958751 | NCBI WGS metagenome assembly JAEEGI01 (sample SAMN16246545, study PRJNA631951) | gut metagenome | biome: gut microbiome; feature: rumen; material: KS-attached | host: Bos | place: Iran: Karaj | collected 2018-10
GCCAAGGGCGGCAGCGACTTCGACCCCAAGGGCAAGTCCAACGAAGAGATCATGCGCTTCTGCCAGGCCTTCATGACCGAGCTCTGGCAGTGCATCGGCCCCGACCAGGACATCCCTGCGGGCGACGTGGGCGTGGGCGGCCGTGAGATCGGCTACCTCTACGGCATGTACAAGAAGCTGGCCCGTGAATACAACACCGGCGTACTGACCGGCAAGGGTGCTACCTGGGGCGGCTCCATCCTTCGTCCCGAAGCCACCGGTTTCGGTGCCCTCTATTTCACCCAGGATCTCCTGCACAAGGCAGGCAAGGACATCGCCGGCTGCAAGGTCGCCATCTCAGGTTTCGGTAACGTCGCCTGGGGCGCCTGCACCAAGGCCCTGGAATTGGGCGCCAAGGTCGTGGCCATCTCAGGCCCCGACGGCGTCTGCGAGATTCCGGAAGGCATCACCAAGGAAATGATCGACTACATGCTGGTCATGCGTGCCTCCAACCGCGACCGCGTCGAGGATATGGCCGCCAAGTTCCCCGGCAAGGCGGTCTTTACGCCCGGCAAAAAAGCCTGGAGCGTCAAGTGCGACATCGCCCTGCCTTGCGCTTTCCAGAACGAGCTCTCCGAGGAAGACGCAAAGGAACTGAAGGCCAACGGCTGCTGGTGCTGCTGCGAGGTGTCCAACATGGGCTGCCAGCCCGGCGCCATCCATTTCTTCCAGCACAACGGGATGTATTTCGCGCCCGGCAAGGCGGTCAACGCCGGCGGCGTGGCCACTTCCGGCCTGGAAATGACCCAGAACGCTTCCCACATCAGCTGGAGCGGCAAGGAGGTCGATGAGAAGCTGCACTTCATTATGGATTCGATCCACGAGGCTTGTGTGAAGTATGGCACCCAGCCCGACGGCACGGTCGATTACGTCAAGGGCGCCAACATCGCCGGCTTCATGAAGGTCGCCACCGCCATGCTTGAGCAGGGCATCGTCTAGCGCGCATTCGCCGAAACGGCAGCCATCCAATTCTTGGGAGCAGAAGTTTTAACCCTTCGGGGAATGCTCCCAAAAATTGGATGGCTGCCGTTTCTGGACTAACGCGGTTTACGGGGCGTCATATCCTTTGATCGTTACATCGTACTCGAATGTCAGTTTCTCCTGCCAAGGACTCTCGACATAGACGACCACCGGGATAGTGAAGGTTCCCTGGAACTGGACCTCCGAGGTATAATCGTAGACAACGTACGGTGTCAGCGTCCCACCTTCGTTCTGCTTGGCCACAAAGGTCTCGCCATCGGCGCTGAACTGCAGTGAAAGAAGACGGGTGAGCTCCTTTGGAACATTGTCAAAGAAGGAATCGTAGTTGATGGTGAGACGATAGGCATCCTTGGACAAGACTCCTTCGCGATAACCGTTGCCACCTGTGGGGGCGCCAGACCATGGATCAAACTCGGTCACATTACCCTTGACCCACTCGCCATCCTCGATTACGTAGTAGGAAACACCCTGCGGACGATTGTCCTTGAGCTCCATACCCTTGAACAGAGGCACACGGTAAATCTTATTCTCGTCAAGGACAATCGTGCTACCCTTGGCCACAGGTTTCTTGAACGGAGTCCAACGAACAACCGCAAACGAGCTGTAATCCAGCATCACGTCCGGATGAAGGAAGGAAGCCTTCGGAGTATCAAAGCGGGTGGGGATCGGGAAATCGCAACCGCCGGACTGGATTGTCAGGCTACCCTTGACAGGAATGAATTTCTTCTCATTCGTCCTATTATAGAGAACAGTATTGTCAACCCACAGGCTCTTGTAAGTCTTGAAAACAGGAACGAATTGATCCTCCGTCGGAAGACTCTTGTCCGCAAGTGTCTCATCGGTATAGAAGAACTTGGCGCTAAGGCCGAGATCTTCCATCTCTTTATCTTCAAGTATGACATCCTGTTCGTCAACGACGTTGAAGGCAAGTTCAGCGAGGTTGATGTAGGAAATATCGAAGTTGGCAAGGGCGTGACGGTAAGATATACCCTGCTGGATCTCATCCTCGGATTTACTCTCGTCAGCAGGCTCAATGAGGTAGGACGGGTAAACACGGGTCCACCAGAGGACGGAACCGTCGTTTTCTTCGAACTTGCTCTTCTGGATAAAGTCAGCGTATTCTTCCTGAACGTTGAAGGTGTAGTATTTCAGATGTAGGAAATCGTATGCGGGGACGCGGTAGTTAAACCGGACCGGAACGACGACGGTCTGACCGATATAGGTGGTGAAAATGCGGGTCATCTCTTTGCCTATAAAGATGTTAGGATCGGAAGGATCTTGCTCTCCGCTGTTGAACTTTTCCTTTAACACCTTGGCCGTGAGGGTCTTTAAGGTTTCAAGGATAATCTGCTTTTTATCAATGCTGACATATCCCTGCGCCGTGCCGGCAGGATCACCCGACTGTATCTTATCAGCCAAATCAGCTGTTCCGAATGAAACCACATCCTCAAAATCATCCTCAGAGAGAACACCGGCATCTAAGAAAGCCTTATAAATGTCGGCTGTCATATCCCCACTCTCCCACGTATAATAACTATTCTCAACGGGTTCTTGCTCAACATAGCCGAAACCGGTTTCCGCGTCCATCTTGTTGATATCGAAGGTGTATTCGTAGCCCTCCAGTGTCACCGCCTCCCGGTTGCGGTCCGTCGTCGTCAGCGTTCCGGTAAGCGTCAGGCCAGTGAATTCCGCGGTTACCGTATAAGTCTGGTCCCATTCGAAGTCCTCGACGTCGACCGTCAGTTTCCCCTCCTTCAACGCAAAGTTCGAGATCTTGATGTACTCGTCTATCACTTCCTCGTCCGCGTTATTTTTGACAGTCACCGTCACCGAGGTCGGGGTGGCGCCGTCCAGTTTCGAACCGATCTTCTCAATGACGCCCTCGGGGAACTCCAGCGGAAGCGCCTTGCGGCTGTACACCGAAGGCCCCTCATCCGTTTCATAGTAGATATTGTGGTCCGCCTCCGCATCCTCGGCATAGGTCCACACGATCTTTGCGGTGAAAGCGGCTTCCGCATCAGGCTCCAGCGCATCCATCCGGTACACCTCGCTCCGTTTGATCTCGATGGCGCTCGTCGCCGTCCTCTCCAGGAGCACGTTCCCATCCACATCTTTCACCGTTACCGTGAAGCCATTCTCGAATGTCAGCGGCAGAAGCACGAACCAAAACTCCGTGGCGTCCTCTTCCGTCGCACCGACCTTGACGGGTTCTGCGCACTTCAGGCTCACTTCCTCGCTCATTTCTCCCGTATTCACAACCCCGGGAGCAGCGTCCTTGTCGGTCAACGCCAGTACCTGGCCGGCAATCTTCTCGCCGTTCGCACCCTTGACGGTAATCTCGGATACTTCCATGCCTCCGAATAACTGGAGGACCAGATAACCGCCCACGTTCTTGAAAAACATATCTTCACCGGGAGCCGACACACCGACCATCGCATTCGCCTTCGGATCGAAAGCTTTCTCCGTATAATCCTGTTCGGCAGGAATGGTCACCCAAAGAGCGCCATCCTCATATTTGGCTTCCGGGTCATACGGATAAGCGCCGTACACCACCGGGAATTCCTTACCCAACCCAAAGCCCGATACGTACGAGAAGATAGCGCGTGACTCGCCGGCGCCGCTCTTCAGGCCGAATTTCAGGTTGGAACTGTTCATGTAGAAAACGGACAGCGCATCGCCGTCTTCCCAGATAATCGGCCGCTTATTGTCGACCGCTTCGCCCACCGACACCCTCGTGGCAGGGCTCTCAGCAGCGGTGACCGCCGTGATAGACGGCATGTCCGTCAACAGCGTTTCAGGCTCCTGCACGGGCTCTTTCATGCAGGACACCACCAGCAGTCCAAACGCCGCCAGCAGCAGTAATCCTTTGGATAACGGTTTCATAAGAATATGTTTTAAGGTTATTGGTTTTATGATAATCGTTTTAAAGTTAGGCACTTTCTTTCAAAAAACAAACGATTTACGGCAGCCATCCTATTCTTGGGAGCATTCCCCGAAGGGACAAATAAACTACTCTCCCAAGAGTAGGATGGCTGCCGTAAATGTAATGGGACGCTATTTCACTTCCCAGGTCGAACCGCTGTGCAGCAACTCATCCACGGAATGAATCTTGGACTTGGCGGTCACTTCCAGGACCTGGTCGTGGACGCCGTCGTCGTAAGTAACCTGCTTGACGTCGCGGATGACGCCCAGGGCGACCGGCAGCTCCGGTCCCTTCATCTCCGCCAGCATCATATGCAGGCCCATGTTATCGGTATGCGCATCATGCACGAGGATATCGTCCAGCGTGTAACCGTTCTCACCGACCGTCACAGCCTTCAGGCCCATGCCTTCCAGCACCAGGCCTTTCTCCTTATTCTTGCCGAAGAGCATCTTCTCCCCGTCCCGCAGCACGATCGTCCGGTCGGCCTTCACCGCCGGATCCGACAGGTCCTTATGGGCGCCGTCATTGAAGATCACGCAGTTGGTCAGCATCTCCACCACGGATGTACCGTCGTGCAGGGCGGCCTGCGTCAGGATTTCCTCGTTGAGTTTCAGTTCCACGTCCAGCGAACGCGCGAAAAAGGTTCCCTTCGCGCCCAGCACCAGCGAACCCGGGTTGAAGGGCTGCTCCACGGTGCCGTAGGGCGAAGTCTTGGTAATCGCGCCGAACTTGGAGGTCGGTGAATACTGCCCCTTCGTCAGACCGTAGATACGGTTGTTGAAGAGGATGACGTTGATGTCGATGTTGCGCCGGATGGCATGGATGAAATGGTTGCCGCCGATGGCGAGCGCGTCGCCGTCTCCGCAGGCCTGCCAGACCGTAAGCGTCGGATTGGCTACCTTGATACCGGTGCTGACGGCCGTCGCACGGCCATGGATGCTGTGGAAACCGTAGGTGTCCATATAATAAGGAAGACGCGAAGAGCATCCGATGCCGGACACCACCACGTAACGCTCTTTCTCATAACCAAGCGCATGGCTTACCTGCGGCAGGGCCCGCTGCAAGGCGGCAAGGACGGCATGGTCGCCGCAACCGGGGCACCAGCGTACCGCCTGGTCGCTCTTGAAATCTTGAAAAGTCAGATTGGGCATAACTCAGATCTCCTTTTTTATGGTCTCTTTCAGTTCGCTCACAAGGAACGGCTGACCTTGGACCTTGCCGTATGAAACATAATGGAACTGCGGAAGGATGCCGCGCAGATAGGCGGCAAACTGGCCGCTGTTGAGCTCACAGACCAGCACCTTGTCGAAGCGGGAAAGGACTTCCTCCGTATTGGCCGGCAGCGGGTTGATATAATCGAAGTGCGCATAGGAAACCTCCACGCCTTCGGCCTTCAACTCGCTCACGGCGCTCGACAGATGGCCGTAGGTACCGCCCCAGCCGACTACCAGCAAAGAGCCGGAAGCAGGTCCGATGACCTCCAGGGCAGGCAGGTCGCGGGCAATGCGCGCCACCTTCTCCGCCCGTTCCGCCACCATCCGGGCATGGTTCTCCGGATCGGTGGACAACACGCCGGCATGGTTCTTTTCCAGACCGCCGACCCGGTGCTCAAAGCCTTTCTGGCCCGGCAGGGCCCAGCGGCGGACCATCGTTTCCGGATCCCGGTCGAAGGGTTGGAACTTCTCCCCATCGGCGGGCGTGCCCTGGACGAACGGAGGCCGGATGGCGGGATAATCCTTCATCGAAGGGATGCGCCAAGGCTCGGAACCGTTGCCCAGGAAGCCTTCCGAAAGCAGGATGACGGGCGTCATGTGCTCCAGGGCGATCTTCGCGGCCTGGAAGGCGGCATCGAAGCAGCCTGCCGGAGAACGGGCCGCGATGACCGGCAGCGGGCATTCGCCGTTGCGGCCGTAAAGGGCCTGGCTGAGATCAGTCTGCTCCGTCTTGGTCGGCAGGCCCGTCGAAGGACCGCCGCGCTGGACGTCCACGACCACCAGGGGCAGTTCGACCATCACCGCCAGTCCGAGCGCCTCGCTCTTCAGAGAAAGGCCGGGACCGGAAGTCGTCGTGACTGCAAGGTTGCCGGCGAAGGACGCACCGATCGCCGTGCAGATGCCCGCAATCTCATCCTCAGCCTGCAAAGTCTTGGCTCCCAGGTTTTTATGGATGGCAAGCTCCTCCAGGATCGCCGTCGCCGGCGTGATGGGATAGGAACCGCAGAACAGGGGAAGCCCCGATTTTTCGGAGGCGGCCAGCAAGCCCCAGGCCGTCGCCTGGTTGCCCGTGATATTGCGATACGTTCCCTTCGGCAGATCGGAGACCGGCTCCACGACATAGGTGTCGGGGATGGCCTGGATGTTGGCGGCATAGTTGAACCCGTCGTCCAAGACCTTCTTGTTGGGCGCGATCACCTCGGGGTGCTTCTTCGCAAACTTTTTCTCCAGATAAGCGTAGATCGGCTCGAGCGGGCGGCTGTAGATATAGCATGCCATCCCGAGCGTGAACATGTTCTTGCACTTCAAGACGGCTTTCTGGTCCATCCCGGAGTCTTTGAGGCTCTCCTTGGTCAGCGAGGTGATGGGAGCGACGATGAGCGCACGGTCTTCCACACCGAGTTCGGCGAAGGGGTTCTCCGTCGTGAAGCCCGCCTTTTTCAGGCCGGCGTCATCAAAGGCATCCTCGTCCACGAGGATCATCGCGGTGCGCTTGCACCATTTCGCATTCGCCTTGAGCGCTGCGGGATTCATCGCGACCAGCAGGTCGCAGTAATCACCCGGTGTCGTAACCCGACCGCTGCCGATGTGCACTTGGAAACCCGAAACGCCCGACACGGTTCCGTGGGGCGCCCGGATCTCGGCGGGATAGTCCGGGAAGGTCGACAGGCCGTTCCCGTAGATCGCCGATGCATCAGCAAAAAGAGATCCGGTGAGCTGCATGCCATCTCCCGAATCTCCTGCAAATCTAATTACAACATCCTTAGTGTCAATGACTCTATGTTGCATTATAGATGTATGTGAAAGATTTATTTTGCCTGTGCGGCGGCTTCTGCCTCTGCAGCGGCCTGCAGTTCTGCCTGGAGGGTCTCGAGGGTCCTGCCGGCAGGGATGTTCAGAGCCTTGCGGGCCTCAGGGGTGATGTCCACGCTCTGCTTGGGATCGAAATAGAGGAAGGTGCTCTGGTCCATCACATAGATGTAACCACCGGCCTTGGCAATCGTGTTGACCGCCTCTTGGGCCTTCTGGTAGATGGGGGCCATCAGCTGCTGCTGTTGCTGCTGGAGCTCCTGCTGGATGGTCTGGTTGAACTCTTCGAGACGCTGCTGGATACCGGCGAGCTCCTTCTCCTTGCTCTCCTTGATGGCGGGAGTCCAGGTGGAAGCTTTCTGCTGATACTGCTGCATCTTGGTCTGGTACTCCTCGTACATGGACTGGAAGGTGTCAGAAGCCTCCTTCTGGGAAGCGTTCATCGTCTCACGGGCCTTGTCGGCCTCCGGCATCAGCTGGACGAGCTCGGTGAAATTGACGTGGGCGAACTTGGGCTGGGCGAAACCAGTCAGGGTCACAAGCGCCATGACGGCGAACAAAACGGTCTTTTTCATATCAGATAAAGATTTAAATAATTATTTGTCAATAAAATGGGTTTCTAGAACTGTTGTCCGATCACGAAGTGGAACTGGCTTCCGCCGTAAGAGGCATCGTCGAAGCCGTATCCCCAGTCGACGCCGAGCAAGCCGACCATCGGCAGGAAGATACGCACGCCGACACCGGCGGAACGCTTGATCTGGAAGGGATTGAAGTCACGGATGTCCGCCCAGCAGTTACCTCCTTCGAGGAAGGCGAGGGCATAGATCGTAGACTGCGGCTGCAGGATGACGGGATAACGGAGCTCGACCGTGAATTTGTCGTAGACATTACCCGCATAGGCATAACCGTTGGAATTGTATGCGGAAGGCTGGTAAGGGGTCAGCCTGTAGTTCTCATAACCGCGGAGGGAAACGATCTCGGATCCGTAGGTCGCATATCCGGACATGCCGTCACCGCCGACGAGGAAGCCCTCGAACGGGGAATATCCCCATCTCCGGTTGTAATAACCCAGGTAACCGAACTGCGCACGCGTCATCAGGACCAGGTCGCCGACCAGGTTGGTGTAGGTCGCGCCGGAGAGTTTCCACTTGTGGTACTCGATCCACTTGAAGCGGTGCTGGGTGTCCCAGCGGTCGTAATTGATGTCCCTCCAGCTGTTGACCGGCTTCGGATTGCCGGCGGCATCCAGGTCACCCCAGTCCTTCTTGCGGAAGAGGGAATACGGCGGAGTGAACTGCAGCGAAGCCGAGAACTCGGATCCCTTACGGGGATAGAGTTGCTGGTCGTAAGAGGTACGGGACAGGGCCAGCGTATAGCTGAGGTTGTGCGCCAGGCCGTCGTCGAAGAAGAAATATCCCGAGAACCAGTTGGTCAGCTTGTAGGACTGCCAGCTCAGGCCGTTGTAAAGCACGAAATAGCTGTCCGGCCACTTCAGCCGGTTACCCAGCGATGCGGAGAATCCGTAGATCTCCATCATCTTGTCGTGGCTCAGGATGTTCAGGTACAGGTAGGAGTCCGTCTGGCGGGTGTAGTAGGCCGACAGGTTGAGCGAAGTCGGCTTCTTGCCGAAGAGCCAGGGTTCGGAGAAACTCGCTGTCAGAGCGGTATAATAAGTACCGTTGGTCTGGAAACGGAAGGCCAGGTTCTGGGCGTCACCCAGCGGGACGGGCCGCCAGGCGCTCTTGTCGAACATCCGTTTCGTCGAGAAGTTGTTGAAACTCACGCCGACCGTCGCGACAAAGGTGTTGCCGCCCCAACCGCCGGACAGTTCCAACTGGCTGGAAGGCTTCTCCGTAACGTTGTAGACGACATCGACGGTGTTGTTGAGTTCGTTCGGGATGATCGAGTAGCCCTTGGTACCGTCCATGATGGCCTCCGGGTCGAACTGGCCGAGGGAGGCGATTTCACGGATGGAACGCTCGAAGTCGGACTGCGAGAAGAGGTAGCCCGGACGGGTGAACACCTGCCGGCGCACGACATTCTCGTTGGTCAGGTCGTTGCCGTTGATGATGATGTTGTTGAGCGTCGCCTGCTTGCCTTCCCGGATGCGGAGCTCCACGTCCACCGAGTCGTTCTGGATATTCATCTCGACAGGCGTGACCTGGAAGAAGAGATAACCGTTGTCGCGGTAGAGCTTGGAGACATCATACTCCGTCTGCTTGCCACCGCCCTGCAGGCGCTTCTCCATCGTCACGAGGTCATAGACGTCTCCCTTCTTGATCTGGAGGATGTTGTTCAGCACATCGGTGGGATAGACCGAATTGCCGGTCCAGGAGATATCCCGGAAATAATACTTGTCGCCCTGGTCGAAGGTGAAGTCGATCCCGAGGCGGTTGGGCTCCACATAGTAGATGGAGTCCTTCAGCAGACGCGCGTCGCGGTAACCGGCCTCGTTGAAAGCGCTGATCAGGCTCTTCTTGTCGTTGTCGTACTCCTTGGAATTGAATTTCTTGCTGCTGAAGAAGTTGTACCACTTGTTGGACTTGGTCTTCTTCATCGACTTCGCCAGCTTGAACTCCTTCACGTCTTCATTGTTGCCGATGAAGTTGATCGTCTTGATCTTGACCTTCTGTCCCTTGTCGACGTTGAAGTTGACCCGGATGGCGTTCTTGATCACCGTATCCGCCTGGCTCTCGATCTTGACGGTGGCGTTGAGGAAGCCCTTTTCGTCATAGAACTTCTTGATCACATCGGTGGACGCCGCCTCCACATAGTCGGAGAACTCTCCGCCGCGGCGGAGGTGCAGTTTGTCCATCAACTCCTTCTGCTCGCCTTTCTTGATGCCGGAGAAAGTCCAGCGGGACACACGGGGACGTTCCTCGATGCAAACCTTGAGGAACACGCTGTCCCGGCCTTCGCTGAAACGGTCGACCTCCACCGAAACGTCTTCAAAGAAACGCTGGGCCCAGAGCCGGCTGACGATGGAAGAGATGGCGTCGCTCGGGATGGTGATATCCATCCCCTCATGCAAACCTGTAAGCTGGATGATCTGCTGATCGGTGAAATAATGGTTGCCTTCGACCGAGACGCCGCCGACCACGAAATTCTGCGGACGGCCATAGTCGACTTCAAACTCATTCTGCGCCCCGGCCACAAACGGCAGAAGCAGCATCAACGATATCAGACAGAGTTTTATATGATTCATCAAAATAATCGTCTATACAAGTTTGCAAATATAATCATATTATTTGACTTTCCCATATCGGCGGTCCCGTTTGGCATATTCCTCCAGGGCGCGCCGGAAGCTCTCCTCCCGGAAATCAGGCCACAGCTGCTCCACGAAAAGGAACTCCGAATAAGCCCCCTGCCAGAGCAGGTAATTGCTGATACGCTGCTCGCCGGAGGTTCGGATGATCAGGTCCGGATCGGGATAGCCCGCCGTGATGAGATATTGGTCAAAATCATTGATTGTAAGCTCTTTGGAAGGGTCTTTGACCAGCTCGTCAGCCATCTTGCGGGCAGCCTGGAAGATATCCCATTTGCCGCTGTAGCTCAGGAAGACGATCAGGGTCATCGCCTCATTCTTCTCCGTCCTTTTCTCCAAGGCGGAGATGGCGGCACGCATGGCCGGGGAAAGCCGCTCCCGGTTGCCGAGCACCACGAAACGCACGCCGTTGTCCATCAAGGTCGAGACCTCGTCGCGGACGGAAACCATCATCAACTGCATCAGGGCATCCACTTCTTCGCGGGGACGACCCCAGTTCTCTTCGGAAAATGCGAAAAGCGAGAGATATCTCACGCCCTGCCGGACGGCTTCTTCCGCGCAGGCGCGGACACTTTTCACGCCCTCGATATGCCCTTTCACACGCTCGAGGCCGCGTTCCCTGGCCCAACGGCCGTTTCCGTCCATGATGATGGAAACGTGGGTAGGTATCTTGTTTCCCATACTTGCTACAACGCTTCGTTTCTGACGTCTTCGCCCCAGAACAACTTGCTGCGCAAACCGCCGATGAAGTTGTTTTCCGGAAGCCTCACCCTCTTAAGCGAAAACTGTGCCACCGAAAGGGCGAGCCGGGTATCACGGCCCACGGTGACGTGCCGCGTGTCATGGGAAAGCATCACCTCTGTCTCCCGGGAGCGGAATGAGATCCCGATCCGGGCCGACGAAGGGACGATCAGCGGGCGGACATTGAGGTTGTGCGGCGCGATCGGAGCGATGATCAGCACGGGGAGGTCGGGAGTGCAGATCGGACCGCCGACGCTCAGCGAATAAGCCGTGGAACCGGAACTGGTGGAGACCAACAGGCCGTCGGCCCAGTAGGTCGGCAGCGCCACGCCGTCCACCGTCACGTCCACGCCCAGCATCGCGGCCCCGATCCGGGTCACGGCGATCTCGTTCAGCGCATACTGTGGCTCAGCGCCGTCCACGACGGACTGAAGGACTTCCCGCTCCTCGATGACGGTACGCCCGGAAAGGAGCGCGGGGGCGACCTTCTCGGGCGGACAGTCCGAGAGGAAACCCAGACGGCCGAAGTTGACACCCAGCACAGGGACGCCGGACCGGGCGGCCATCTCGGCGGCGGACAGGTAGGTCCCGTCCCCGCCGATGCTGAGGATCAGGTCCGTGCCCTCCCGGAGCCGTTCTCCGGACACGGCTTCATACAGTTCGCAGCCCCCCAGGGCCTCCACCATCCGGCGGTAACGCTCATCGGAGCGAAGTTGCGCTTTTGGGATATAAATCGCGATCTTCATTTCGCTAAGCTCTCAAAATAGATGTCAAATTTAACCATTATTTATCAATTTTGGCTATTTTTGCCCCGCATAATGAAAGAAAGATGACCCGATTCAGTGTCAACATCAACAAGATAGCGACGATACGCAACGCCCGTGGCGGGAACATGCCCGACGTCGCCAAGGCCGCCATGGCCATCGAGCGCTTCGGAGCGGAAGGAATCACCGTCCACCCCCGGCCGGACGAGCGGCACATCCGCTATTCCGACGTGCGGCAGATCCGCCCCCTTATCACCACCGAATTCAACATTGAAGGCAACCCGATCCCGTCCTTCATCGACCTCGTGCTGGAAGTCTTGCCAGACCAGGTGACCCTCGTCCCCGACGCCCATGACGCCATCACGTCCAATGCCGGCTGGGACATCCCCACGCATGAGGATTTCCTTTCCGAAGTCTGCGAGACCTTCCGGAAGAACGGTATCCGCACCTCCATCTTCATCGACCCTGTCCCGAAGATGGCCGCCGCCGCGAAAGCCTGCGGGGCGGACCGCGTGGAGCTGTACACCGCCGCCTATGCCGAAGGTTTCCCCACCGACCCGGAAGCGGCCATCAAGCCCTATCTGGAGACCGCCCTTGCCGTCCGCGAGTGCGGCCTGGGGCTCAATGCGGGCCATGACCTCAACCTCGACAACCTCGGCTACTTCATCCGCACCATCCCCTGGACCGATGAGGTGTCGATCGGCCATGCGGTCATCAGCGATGCCCTCTACATGGGTCTGGAGAAAACTATTCAGGCCTATCTTTCGGAGATCAAGAATTTTTGATTATCTTTGTAAATTGCATAACGATTGATTATAAATCAACATCCATAAACAATGAAAAAAACTACCCTTATCCTCGGCATCGCAGCCCTTCTCGGCGCGGCCGTCCTCTCCATTTCCTGCACCAACACCAATGGCAGCCAGGCTGCTGAGAACAAAGAAGAAGCCCCTTCGATGAAGGGCGCGATCGTCTTCTTCAACCTCGATACCGTCACGCAGGAATATGACATGGCCAACGACCTCCGCAGCGTCGTCGAGACCAAGATCAACAGCATCAGCGAAGAAGTCAACCGCAAGGGCAACCGCCTCCAGAAAGACGTCAATGATTTCCAGAACAAGATCGACAAGGGCCTGATGACCCGCAGCGTCGCGGAAGTCCAGAGCCAGAAGCTCCAGAAGCAGCAGGCCGATTTCCAGAACTATGCCGCCCAGAAGCAGCAGGAAATCAACGAGGAGCAGTCCGTCATGATGAACCAGATCGCCGATGCGATCAAGACCTTCGTCGACAAATACGCCGAAGAGCAGGGCTTCGCGATGGTCCTCACCACCCAGGGTGACGTCCTTCCCGCCCCCGTCGTCTGCGGCGACCCCGACCTTGACATCACCCAGGCCATCATCGACGGCCTCAACGAGGAGTACGTCAAGGAGAAAGCCAAGACAGACAAGACCGAAAAGAAATAATCCGCCGGATTGAGAATCGCCATTCTTTCCTGCTTCTACCCTTACAGAGGAGGGATCTCTCAGTTCAATGCAAGCATCTTCGGCGAACTGGGCAAGCGGCACATTGTCAAAGCTTTTAATTTCAAGCGGCAATATCCCGAGTTCCTCTTTCCGGGCAAGACGCAGTTTGTGACCGACACAGATTCAGCCGTACCCGTGGAGTCCGTCTCCGTACTGGATACGGCTGATCCTTTCAGTTACGGCAAGACCGCCCGGGAGATCGCGGCCTGGAAGCCCGACCTCGTGGTGATGCGGTACTGGATGTCCTGGTTCGCGCCTTCGCTGGGCTACGTGGCCCGGCGGCTGAAGAAGAAAGGATGCAAGGTCGTCTCGATCCTGGACAACGTCGTCCCGCACGAGCCGCATTTTTTCGACCGGCCGTTCACCCGCTATTTCCTGTCCGGCCAGTCCGGCTGCGTCGTGATGTGCGACGAGGTGGCGAAGGACCTGCTGGCGATCCGCAGCGACCTTCCCTACACGATCCTCCCCCACCCCCTCTACACCCATTTCGGCGAAAAGATGGACCGCGCTGAAGCCGAGCGGGCGCTCGGGATCCGGAGCGGAAAGAAAAACCTGCTGTTCTTCGGCCTCATCCGCCAGTATAAAGGCTTGGACATCTTGCTGGAGGCCTTCCGGCAGCTTGGAGACGACTATCAGCTGATCGTGGCCGGAGAGCCCTATGGCTCCTTCGAGCCCTACCGGAAGATCATTGACAGCCTTCCCGGGAAGGACCGGATTACCCTGATCACGGAATACATCCCCGATAACGAAGTCAGCAAGTATTTCTTCGCCGCCG
>JAEEGI010018753.1_pt1 | contig 14033 bp, 12 predicted proteins | sample 8958751 | NCBI WGS metagenome assembly JAEEGI01 (sample SAMN16246545, study PRJNA631951) | gut metagenome | biome: gut microbiome; feature: rumen; material: KS-attached | host: Bos | place: Iran: Karaj | collected 2018-10
GCTTGCGGCCGTCATGAACCGCAAATGTATGACCGACGAACTCGGGGAAAATTGTGGAACTTCTAGACCAGGTCTTGAGAATTCTCTTTTCGCCCTTTTCGTTCATTTCAAGGACTCTTTTGAGCAGTACAGGCTGAACAAAAGGACCCTTTTTAGTACTTCTACTCATTGTTTAAGCTCCTTTCTGCCCTTACTTACCGTTTCTTCTGCGAACGATAAGCTTGTCGCTCTGCTTGTTGTGCTTACGTGTCTTATAGCCGAGAGCGGGCTTACCCCACGGGGTAACAGGTCCGGGACGACCGACGGGTGATTTACCCTCACCACCGCCGTGCGGGTGGTCGTTCGGGTTCATTACGGAACCGCGTACGGTGGGACGCCAGCCCATGTTTCTCTTTCTGCCCGCCTTACCGATCTTCACGTTGAAGTGGTCGGGGTTGGAAACCTGGCCGATTGTCGCCATGCAGGTCTCGGGAACGTTTCTCAGCTCGTTGGAGGGAAGTCTTAAGAGCGCGTAGCCGTTCTCTCTTGCCATGAGCTGAGCCATGTTGCCTGCGGAACGGGCGAGCTGAGCGCCTCTTCCGGGATAGAGCTCGATGTTGTGTACGAAGGTACCGACGGGGATAGAGGTAAGGGGAAGCGCGTTGCCGATCTTGATGTCGGCGTTGGGACCCGATACTACCTTGTAGCCTACCTTAAGACCCTCGGGAGCGAGGATGTAGGACTTTTCGCCGTCTGCGTACTCAACCAGCGCGATGAACGCGGAACGGTTGGGATCGTACTCGATTGTCTTTACGATACCCTCAACGTCAAACTTGTTGCGCTTGAAGTCGATGATACGATACTTTCTTCTGTTGCCGCCGCCTCTGTGACGAACGGTGATTCTGCCGTAGCTGTTACGTCCTGCCTTTTTGTTAAGGGGAGCAAGCAAGCTCTTCTCGGGGGCAACCTTTGAAAGTCCTGAATAATCAATAACCGACATATTTCTTCTGGAGTTGATAGTCGGCTTATAAACCTTAATTGCCATTAGTTTTCACTCTCCTCATGATGGTTTTGCGGGAAATGGCTTTTCCCATAACTACTTGCATTTTGTGCACTGAAGCGTTCTGCGTGAGGCGCTCTCTGTCAGACTGCGCCATATCACGCTTCGTCGTCCTCGCTTCTCCTCGGATAACTCCCACTCGTCTGACCCGCGCCGCAGCTCGTCGCTGCTCTGCGGCTCAGTCCTCGCAGTTCGTTATTCTCGGGCTCGGACGGTCAGCGCATAAAATTACATCATGCCTTCAAAAAATTCGATAGGCTTGCTGTCCTCGGTCAAGGTGATGATGGCTTTCTTCCAGCTCTTGGTGTAGCCGCCGTTGTTTCTGCCCTGACGGCGGAACTTGCCGCGGACGGAAACGGTGTTGACCTTTGCAACCTTTACCTTAAAGGCTGCCTCGCACGCCTTTGCGATTTCGATCTTGTTCGCTGTCTTTGCAACTTCAAAGGTATATACCTTATTTACCGCGCCGAGCATGCTCTTTTCGGTGATGATCGGGCGTACAATAATATCGTGAGCGATCATGCGTATACCTCCTCGATCTTGCTTACCGCGTCCTTGGCGATGACGAGCTTGTCAGCGTTGAGAATGTCGTAAACATTCAGCTCGTTGACCTGAGCGGTCTTTACGCCGGGGATATTTGAAGCGGACTTTATAACCTTGCTGTCAACCTCGGGAAGTACGATGAGCGCCTTCTTCTCTGCGCCGATGGCGTTGAGCATTGCAGCAATCTTCTTGGTCTTGTACTCATCTGTTGCGATGGAATCAACAACGATGATATTGCTCTCTGCAGCCTTAGTCGAGAAAGCGGACTTCATTGCGAGACGTCTTACCTTCTTGTTGACTGTGAAGCGGTAGCTTCTGGGCTTGGGAGCGAACACGATGCCGCCGTGTGTCCACTGGGGAGCTCTTGTCGAGCCCTGTCTTGCGCGGCCTGTGCCCTTCTGTCTCCACGGCTTCTTGCCGCCGCCGGAAACCTCTGATCTTGTAAGAGCAGACTGTGTGCCCTGACGCTGTGCCGCGAGGTAGTTGACTACCATCTGGTGCATAACAGCGGCGTTGGGCTCAATACCGAATACGGACTCAGCGAGGTCGATTGTGCCGACGCTGCTGCCTTCCATATTTACAACTGTAATACTAGGCATTTATAATCCCCCTTCCTTTACGCCTTCACGGAATCTTTGAGAACAACGATTCCTTTGTTGGGTCCGGGAACGGCGCCCTTGACAGCGATGAGGTTGTTTTCTACGTCAACCTTAACGACTGTGAGGTTCTGAACCGTTACCTGCTCTGAACCGAGGTGACCTGCCATCTTCTTGCCCTTCCATACTCTTGAGGGCGATGAGCAGGCGCCGATTGAGCCGCCGTGACGGACGCAGGGACCTGTGCCGTGGCTTTCCTTGAGACGGTGGAAGTTCCATCTCTTGATTACGCCCGCGGTACCTTTACCCTTGCTCTTGCCGGTTACGTCAATCTTGTCGCCGGGGGTGAATACGTCCGCCTTGACGAGCTGACCGATTTCAAAAGCGTCGGTGTCCTCAAAGCGGAACTCTTTGAGAATTCTCTTGGGTGCTACGCCGTTCTTGTCGAAGAAGCCCTTCATGGGTTTGTTAACCTTGTGGGGCTTGAGGTCGCCATAGCCGAGCTGTACGGACGCGTAGCCGTCGTTTTCAACTGTCTTTTTGGCGGTGACCACGCAGGGACCTGCCTCAACAACAGTTACGGGAACAACTCTTCCCTTTTCATCGAAAATCTGTGTCATACCGATTTTCTTGCCGATGATTGCTTTCTGCATGAATTTATCCTCCTTGTAGGTTATTGGTTGGCTTAACCAACATGACCCTGTCTGCTTGTAGGTTGGTATCTGAAATTTGCTCTGTCACGCTTCGTTGTCCAATTAATTATACGGACCTCAGCGCTTCTTACAGCTTGATCTCAATATCAACGCCGGCAGGGAGCTCTAAGCTCATAAGAGCCTCGACTGTCTTGTTTGACGGTCTTAAGATGTCGATAAGACGCTTGTGGGTTCTGATTTCGAACTGCTCACGGCTGTCCTTGTACTTGTGTACCGCGCGAAGGATTGTAACAATCTGCTTCTCGGTGGGGAGCGGTACGGGACCTGAAACTCTCGCGCCTGTGCGCTTTGCCGTAGCAACGATTCTCTCAGCGCTCTGATCTACGAGAGAGTGATCGTAACCCTTTAATCTTATCCTGATCTTTTCCTTGACTGCCATATCGTCGCCTCCTTAAAATTTTTGTGCGTTGGTTCGCCGTTTGGGTTATATGGCAAACCCCCGGCACTCTTTTGCGTCGAGCGCGTTACTCTCAACGCTCTGTTAGGCGGGCTGATCGCGCTCAGATTCCAGAAACTCACCCGGGTGTTTCCTCACCCCGCATGAAAAAAACCGACTCACTATTCAGTTCATCGGCGTACATCTGAACGCAAAAAGAGCATAGTTATGGCAAAGCAACCCACTTGCCGCAAAAATACCCTTGTTTCATTGTAATCGCCCGGTTTAAAATCGGACATACTCCACGGAAAAACCGGCATCTTTCAGCCGCAACCTCCCGCTTCATCGCATATCAGTGTGCAGTCACGCAAGTGTTATTATAGCGCATTCAAGCCGTTTTTTCAAGTCTTGGAGCAAAATCGGGCGAAAAATCCCTTGTAGAACTTTTCCGAACATCAGATGTAATTTTTGTTAACTTTGCTATATTGTCAAATCGGGAACTTCGATTTATAATTTAAATACAGTCAAATATTGTCTGTCCTAAAATCAGAACCAGAACTTTACAACCTAATCACCGAAAAGCGAGGAGATAGCTATGATTCACGCCTACTACGGCGACGGAAAGGGCAAAAGCACCGCCGCGGCGGGCGCTGCTCTGCGTGCCGCAGGCAACCGTATGCGCGTAATGTACGTGCAGTTTCTGAAAACCGAAAACACCGGCGAGCGGCTCGCACTGCAGTCGATCGACGGGATAAACCTGACCTCGTGTCCGCTCGAGCTGAAGTTCACCTACGAGATGGACGACCGCGAGCGTCAGCAGGTCAGCATGATGTACCGCGGGATATTCGAGCGCGCCGTATCGATCACACTGTCCGACCGCTACGACATGATCGTGCTCGACGAGGTGTTTGACGTTATCAACGAGGGAATGCTCAGTGAAAGCTCTGTGTTTGAGTTCATTTCGAACGCACCGAACAACATTGAGATCATCATGACCGGCAGAAAGCCGCCGAAGAGGTTCATCGACGCGGCGGACTATGTCACGGAGTTCAAGAAGCACAAGCACCCCTACGACAGAGGCATTCAGGCGCGAAAAGGAATAGAATATTAATTGAAAATTGAAAGTTGAAAATGGAAAATTAAATAGGTTTTCTCAAAGACAGGCGCAACAGCCGCAAACGAAAGCGTCTGACCCGCCGTTTATGAAGCGTCGGGGTCAAATGAACCTCTCCTAAGACGGAGAAAGCGCCACCGGCGCCGCCATTAATTTTCAATTTTCCATTTTACATTAAAAAAGACGGGATTGGCACTCAGCCAATCCCGTGTTTTTTGTTTTATGCCAGAGCTTCCTTTGTGGCGGCGGCAATGATTTCAAGACCCTTCATCAGCAGCTCGTCGTCGATTACGAGCGGAGGCATGATCTTGAGGACAGCGCCGTTTCTGCCCGCGCACTCGCAGATGAGGTTCTGCTCGAAGCACTTCTCGATGATCTGCTCGCTTAATTCGGGGTTGATCTTGCCGAAGTCGATACCCCAGATAAGACCCATTCCGCGCAGCTCGAGGCGGCTGTCGAGAGAGATGACCTCCTTGGTCAGGAACTCGCGGACGATCTCACCCTTGCGGCGTGTTTCAGCCTCGACGTCGTTCTTGAGCAGCCACTCAAAGCTCGCCTTGCCGGCGATGAAGCTGAGCTGGTTGCCGCGGAAGGTGCCGTTGTGCTCGCCGGGCTTCCACTTGTCGAGCTCCTCCTTGAGGAGTACGATGGCGAGGGGCATGCCCATGCCGCCGATGGACTTGGACATTACTACCATGTCGGGCTTGATTCCCGCTCTCTCGAACGAGAAGAAGGTGCCGCAGCGGCAGCAGCCGACCTGAATGTCGTCGACGATCATCAGGATATCGTTTCTGTCGCAGAACTCTCTTACATCGCGGAGGAATTCATCGGTGAACGGACGGATACCGCCCTCAGCCTGCAGTGTTTCCATGATTACCGCGGCGGGCTTTGAAACCGCGCTGTGGTCGTCGTCGATAAGCGTCTGCATGTATTCGATAACGTCAAGTCCCTCGAACATATAGGGCGCGGGAATGTGGGTGACGTCGTTGAGGCTCGCGCCTGCGCCGTTTCTCGCGTACATCTCGGAGGTCAGCGAGAGCGCGCCGAGGGTCATGCCGTGGAAGCAGCCCATGAAGGCGAAGATGTTGCTTCTGCCCGTGTTCTTTCTGGCGAGCTTGATCGCGGCTTCTACCGCGTTTGTGCCGGTGGGACCGCAGAACTGGATCTTGTAGTCAAGACCGCGGGGCTTGATGATCTTCTCCTCAAGCGTCTCGATAAACTCGCGCTTGGGGACGGTGTACATATCGAGCGCGTGGATAATGCCGTCGGTCGAAAGGTACTCGACGAGCTTCTGCTTGATGTATGGGTTGTTGTGGCCGTAGTTTACGGCGCCTGCGCCGCAGAAAAAGTCGATGTACTCCTGTCCGTCCTCGTCCTTGATAACGGCACCTGTCGCCTCGGTGAATACCTTGGGGAAGTGTCTGCAGTAGGAGCGGACAACGGATTCGTAGGTTTCAAACGCATTAGTGTTCATATGATATACCCTCGCAATCATTTATATTATAGTATTTCTGATGTAGTCGCTTAAATCGCCGCGGAGGATCTCCTCGATCCTGCCGGGGTCGTCGGGAAGAAGCAGCAGAAGCTGGCTGCCTGCCCTGAGCAGGTATCCGCAGCCGCCCGTGCACGGCAGCTTCCTGACGGTTTCGGGACGGCTTGAAGCCGCGGCGTTTGAGATGATCCGCGTTACGGCGCGTTCGTCGGTGAACTCCATTCCGCCGACGACGGCACAGATACCGTTTGTGCTCAACGCCTCGATCAGTCTTTCGCCGAGCTGCTGTGCGCCGTTTGCGAAGCACGCTGAGCTGATCCTCAGGTGAAGCGGCGACAGACAGCGGTTGAGCGCCTTTTCGCAGAAGGAGGTTTTCCTCGCCGCGTAGTAGATAACCGAACAGTCCATTTCGCACCTCCTACTGAGATTCGGCGGGCTTGCGCACTGCCTCGAAGTTCGGTGCGATCGTCATGTCGCTCTGGACGACGTTGAAGTCGAGCTGCCAGCCCTTGAACACGTAGTCGAAGTACTCGTCGCCGGGCTTTACGGGATCCGCCGGCGGATCTGCCGACAGTCCGTCCTCGACCTCCTGAGTGCTGATCTCGCTTCCGTCGTAGTTGATGAAGGTGACGGTATGGAATATCCTCAGCTCGGTCGTCGGCTGGGCTGTGGTGCCTTTCTTGGTGCTGCCTGCCGTTGTTTCGTCGTCCTCGTCGGTCGTGCCGGTGACCTTCTGATCCTTGAAGTCGAGCTTGCCGTCGTACCAGTCGATTTCCTTGTTCTCGTAGGCGGTGACAAAGTCAGTGACCTTCGGGCGCGTGCCGCCGTAGGCGTTGTAGTAAACCTCAGGCCAGACGGCGTTGTCGTTGATGCTCGCCTTGCTGGTGTCCACCTCAGCCTTCTCGCCGATGCGGACTCTTCTCGCGACGACGACTGTGCGGAAGTTCGTGAACTCATAGGAGCAGGTCGAGAGCGTTATCAGCTCGTCGTCCTCGTTTACGTCGACGGGACAGTTTATCAGCGAGCGGACGCGGACGTCATAGACGTAGTTCATGAAGTCCTTCTCGTTCTGGAAGTCCGCGCGCAGGTAGTTGAAGAACTCGCCCTGGCTCGAGAGAGTGTTTGTCTTGAATACGGAGATTATCTTGTACTTTCCGTCAGCCTTGGGGGTGTCGAACTCGATTATCGGCGCTTCCCCGTAGAAGTCGAGGTTGCCCGACATGCCCGCGTAGCTCATCAGGTTGCCGAACATTGAGCCGTCGTTCATATGGTGGCCGTGCATGACGACGTTCTTGCTGTCGGTGCCGTCGAGGTCGCGGTAGTCGAGGAATATCGTGCCGTAGGAGTCCCAGTCGCCCTTGTAGTTGTGGTTGAGGTAGTACTGGCTGTACATATCGTCGCTCTTGTGCCAGAGGACGGGATAGTCGATTTTGGTGTCGTTTATGTATATCCAGCCGACGATCTCGGGGTTGATCGCGAGCAGCTCGTCCCAGTCGATGCCGCTGCCCTCGTCAACGTCGGGCGCGTGGTCGTCGTCGGAACGGTCGGTGCGGTGTGCGACCTTCTGGATCTCGTTGTTGAGCTGCTGGTTCTGCAGACTCAGGAATACCATGTTGTACATCAAAAACGCGAACGCCCCGACAAAGACGAGCGCCATTCCGATAGAAACGCTCTTTCTGCCGATTTCCGACCTCGAGTCGCCGCGCATAGGAACATAGCGGCTCTTGAAATCGGTCTTTGGCGGAGTGTACTTCTCCACACCGAAGCCGTCGGGGTAGTCGTTCGAGGAATTCTCGTAGATCTCGGTGGTGCGTACCGCAGCGAGCGCGGCGACCTGACCGAAGTCGTTGCCCGTCAGCTCAGCCTGAGGTACCGCCGCGACGCGTATCCCCTTGAATACAAAGCAGTAGCCGCGGTAGCCCTCGCCGAAGTCGCCGAGAGAGAATACCTTCGCCTTTCGCCTTGTGACGTCGAGCTCGCTTTCGAGAGCCTCAAGCTCCTGAGTTGTCGCGCCGTTCGCCTTTGCCTCGGCAACAGCCTTGCGGCGTTTCTTCCAGTAATCCTTGGGCACAGGCTCGTTTTCCGCGCGCTCGGCGGCGGCGACGGTCTCGACAAAGTACTTCTTGAAGGAGCGGTCGTCCTTTGTGCGCAGAGCGTTGGCGATGATGACCACGTCGGGCTTATCGTCGGACTTCGCGATATTGCTCAGCTCGGCGTTGATAAGCGTCGGGTGCATAATTGTCTTTTTGATAGCTTTGAGCGAATAGCCGTATTTCGCAAGACTCAGCCGCAGCTCGTCCTCGCGGTCTGGCAGCATGTCCTGCTCGGTCTTTTTGCTCACGGAAATAATTTCAATAAACACGCCGTTAATTTCCTTCCGTTTTAGTGGGTGGGTTATTCGATGTATGTGATCTTCAGGTTGTTCAGCGCTTCCTCGATCAGCGGCTCAAAGTTCGCCTGCTCCTGCGCTGCCTTGACGAACTTGAGTATCGGCTTTGTGCGCGGGTGGCGCGGTGTGAATACCGTGCAGCAGTCCTCGTAAGGCTCTATCGAGGTTTCGTAGGTGTCGATTTTGTATGAGATATTGATGATCTCCTGCTTGTCCATGCCGATAAGCGGACGGAAAACCACCATGTCTGTCGCTTCGTCGGTGCAGCCGAGCGCGCCGATGGTCTGGCTCGCTACCTGACCGAGGCTCTCGCCCGTGATCAGAGCCGCGCAGTCGCGCTGCTTGGCGATCCTCTCTGAGATCTGCATCATCAGGCGGCGCATGATTATCGTGAACAGCTCCTCGGGACAGTCGTCGCGGAGCTTTTCCTGCAGCTTTGTAAACGGTACTGTGTACATTCGCATCGGGCCTGCGTAGCGGCTGACCTTCTGCAGCAGCTTTACGACCTTCTCCTCAGCCCTCGCGCTGGTGTAGGGCGGACTTGCGAAGTGAATGGCGGTGAGCTTTATTCCGCGCTTTGCCATCATGTACGCCGCGACGGGTGAATCTATGCCGCCGCTGATAAGTATCGCCGCGCGTCCGCCCGTTCCGACGGGGATTCCGCCCGCGCCGCGAATGGGGTCAGTGTGGATATACGCGCCGAAGTCGCGGATCTCAACATATACCGTGACGTCGGGGTTGTGCACGTCGACACTCAGGTGAGGGAACTTCGAGAGCAGAAGTCCGCCTGTCTCGCGGCAGATCTCGGGCGACTTGAACGGGAACTTCTTGTCGCTGCGCTTTGCCTCGACCTTGAAGGTCTTTGCGCTTCCAAGAATCTTTTCGAGATATACCGGCGCGGTTTCGAGCACCGACTCGAGGGTCTTTTCGGGGCAGACAGCCGCGCGCGAAAAAGAGACGATTCCGAATATGCGCGAAACGCGGTCGCACGCCTCGTCGAGGTCGATGTCGTCGGAAAGCGGTCTGAGGTAGATCGTCGACTGCGCCGACGAGATGTCGAACCTGCCTAAATCCGAGAGCGAGTGCTTTATGTTGCGCTTAAGCGCGTCCTCAAACTGGCGGCGGTTGAGTCCCTTGAGGACGATTTCGCCGTCCTTGAGCAGTAGAATTTCTTTCATAAAATATATCCTTATCTGTGGGCGAGCGTCTTTAATCCGAGGGCGATTCCCTCAGCTAAAGCGTCGACGTCGTCCCTTGTGTTGAGCTTTGAGAAGCTGATACGCAGCGCGCTGTCGGCACGCTGTCTTGAGTAACCCATCGCGCTGAGTACGTGGCTTGGCTTGCCCTTCGCGCACGCGCTGCCCGAGGAAACATAGACCTCCCTCTCCTCGAGGAAGTGGAGCATTGTTTCGCTGCGGACTCTGCCTGCCGAGATGTTGAGCACGTAAGGCAGTGCGTTTTCGGGCGAATTTATCATAACGCCGTCGATCTGCGTGAGCTTTTCGCGGGCGTAATTATTCAGTTCGGAAACAAGAGCGAGGTTCTTCGCGATGTCAAACTCCGTGCACGCGACCCCGAACGCCGCTATCGCGGGCAGAGGCTCCGTGCCTGAGCGGATACGCTTCTCCTGTTCGCCGCCTATCTGGCGCGGCAGGATACGCACGCCCTTCTTTATGTACAAGGCTCCGCAGCCCTTCGGCGCGTGAACCTTGTGCGCGCTGACGGTCAGCAGATCCGCGCCGAGCTTCTTGACCTTGAAATCGAGCTTGCCGAACGCCTGAACCGCGTCGGTGTGGCAGATTACATTCTTATTGCGAAGGCGAACCGCCTCGAATATCTCCGCGACGGGATTTATCGCGCCTGTTTCGTTGTTGACGAGCATGACGGACACGAGCGAGGTATCGGGAGTGACGGCGGATGCTACATCGGACGGCTCGATTACTCCGTTCTCCGAGGGAGAAATCCGCACGACCTCATAGCCGTCGTCGGAGAGCTTCTTTGCCGCTTCTATCACGCTGCTGTGCTCCGTTGATGAAATTATCACCCGCCTGCACGTTCTGCGCTTCGCCTCTGCCGCGCCGAAAAGCGCTAAGTTATTCGCCTCGGTGCCGCCGCTTGTAAAAATGATTTCGCCGCTGTCCGCGCCGATCGCGCGCGCGACAAAATCACGTGCGGCTTCGAGCTCGTGCTCGGCGTTGATTCCGAGGGTATGGAGAGAGGAAGGGTTGCCGAAGTTCTCTGTCATGATTTCGAGAGCCTTCCGGGCCGCGGCGGCAGATACTGCCGTCGTCGCGCTGTTGTCGAGATAATGCAAGCCCACTCCTCCTTTTTTACACATATATAGTTATTATACTACAAGGCCGCAAAAAAATAAAGTGATAAATTTAACATAATTAGGGCACGCGCGGAAATAATAAAAGTACAGTTTTTTGACAGGAGTGGTCGATATGACTCCACAGGAATACAGCGCGGTTGTGAAACGCAATTCGCCGAAATCAAAAACATACGTCAACTGCCTTGCGGCGTTCTGTATCGGCGGCGGTATCTGCGCGGTCGGACAGGGATTCTTTGAGGCGTACAACGCGCTCGGGCTGAATGATAAGGACGCGAAAACCCTCACCTCGGTGACGCTGATTTTTCTCGGAATACTGCTGACCTTCGCCGGGGTTTACGACAAAATAGCAAAGCACGCCGGCGCGGGTACTCTCGTACCAATCACGGGCTTTGCGAACGCGATGTCCTCGCCCGCGATTGAGTTCAAAACGGAGGGTCTGATCACGGGAATCGGCGCGAAGATGTTTGCCATAGCAGGCCCCGTGATAGTCTACGGCACCTTCGCCGCCACGATCTACGGACTGATACTATGGGTGCTGCATATGTTCGGAGTAACGCTGTTTTAATTGAAAATTGAAAATGTAAAATGGAAAATTAAGGGTCGCTTCGCTCCGATTTGTATTTTTCATTTTCAACTAAAAAAGGCTGACCCGCAGGTCAGCCCCTTTGAGTTTATTCAATTACAGAACTCTTACCTTGATTACGCCGTCAACGGCAGCGAGCTTGTCAGCGTCGGCGTCGCCCTTTACATCAACGATGGTGTAGGCGTAGTCGCCGCGGTTCTTTGTGAGCATACCGACAACGGTAACACCGCTGAGAGCGTCGGAAATGCGCTCGGGTACGTTCTTGTGCATTACGCAAATGCGCTTGTCGCCGCTTCTCGGGAGAGATACGGCAGGATAGTTAACGGAATTGATGATATTGCCGTTCTCGAGGTACTCCTTGACCTGATCGCACGCCATAACAGCGCAGTTGTCCTCAGACTCGGGAGTTGAAGCGCCGAGGTGCGGCAGAACGATTACGTTCTCCTCGCAGAGGAGCTTGTCGTTGCCGAAATCGGTGACGTACTTCGCGACCTTGCCGCTCTTAAGAGCCTCAAGCACAGCGTCGGCGTTTACAAGACCGTCGCGGCTGTAGTTGAGAATGCGCACGCCGTCCTTCATCTTGGCGATCGTCTCGGCGTCGACCATGTCCTTTGTCTCGGGAGTGAGCGGAACGTGGATAGTGAGGTAATCGCAGGAGGTCATGACCTCTTCTGCGCTCTTGAGGAGGGTGACGTCGGGGTTGAGTCTGAGCGCGTTGGGAACGGAGACGAAGGGATCGAAGCCGACAACCTTCATGCCGAGAGCGTCAGCCGCGTTCGCAACGAGAATGCCGATCGCGCCGAGGCCGATAACGCCGAGGGTCTTGCCCATGATCTCGGGGCCTACGAACTGGCTCTTGCCCTTTTCGACCATCTTGCCGACAGCGTCGCCGTTGCCCTTGAGAGTCTTGGCCCACTCGATGCCCTCTACGACCTTTCTGGAGGAGAGGAGAAGTCCCGCGAGAACAAGCTCCTTAACGGCGTTTGCGTTAGCGCCGGGAGTGTTGAAAACAACGATGCCCTGCTCAGCGCACTTGTCCTTGGGGATATTGTTTGTGCCGGCGCCTGCTCTCGCGATAGCGAGGAGGTTTGAGCCGAACTCCATGTCGAGCATGGAAGCGGAACGGACGAGGATAGCGTCGGGATTCTCAACGCTGTCAGCGCAGCTGTAGTCCGCGCCGAGACGGTCGGTGCCGATCGCCGCGATTTTATTTAACTTGAGTACGTTATACATACAAATCAGTCCTTTAATAGATTATTTATTCTCTGCCTCGAACTTCTTCATGAAGTCAACGAGAGCCTCAACACCCTCGTAGGGCATAGCGTTGTAGATGGAAGCGCGCATGCCGCCGACTGTGCGGTGACCCTTGAGGTTAACAAGACCTGCCGCTGTGCTCTCCTTGACGAACTTAGCGTCGAGATCACTGTCGCCTGTTACGAAGGGTACGTTCATGAGCGAACGGTCCTCGGGAACAACGGTGCCCTTGAACATCTCGGAGCTGTCGAGGAAATCATAGAGGAGCTTAGCCTTCTTCTCGTTGAGCTCCTTCATCTTGTCAAGGCCGCCGACCTCGTTCTTGATCCACTCGAGCACGAGCTTTGCAACATAGATAGCGTAGCAGGGCGGTGTGTTGTACAGAGAATCAGCGTCAGCGTGAGTCTTGTAGTTGAGCATGGTGGGTGTGATGTCCATAGCGTTGCCGATGAGATCCTCGCGTACGATTACGATGGTAACGCCTGCGCCGGACATATTCTTCTGTGCGCCCGCGAAAAGCAGACCGAACTTGGAAACGTCAAGCGGCTCGCTCACGATGCAGGAGGAGATATCAGCTACGAGCGGGATATCGCCTGTATCGGGAAGCTCGTGGTAAACTGTGCCGTAGATAGTGTTGTTGAGGCAGATGTAAACATAGTCTGCGTCCTCGCGGAACATGGACTTATCTGTCTTGGGAATGTAGGTGAAGGTCTTGTCGGCTGAGGAAGCAACTGCCTGAGCGTCGCCGTAGCGCTGAGCCTCCTGAAGAGCCTTCTTAGCCCACTGACCGGTCACGATATAGTCAGCCTTGTTGTTCTTGTTCATGAGGTTGAGGGCAACCATGGCGAACTGTGTCGAACCGCCGCCCTGAAGGAAGAGAACCTTGTAGTTGTCGGGAATATTCATAACCTCTCTGAGGAGAGCCTCAGCGTCCTTGATGATCTTGTCATAGGTCTTGCTGCGGTGTGACATCTCCATAACGCTCTGGCCGCTGCCCTCGTAGTCGAGCATTTCTGCGGCTGCTTTTTTAAGTACAGACTCGGGTAACATGGACGGGCCTGCGGAAAAATTGTAAACTCTTGCCATTGTCTAAAACTCCCTTTTTATTACTTGAGCGAATTGCGGTATATAACCCCATACTGCCCTATTTTACCATATGATTATACGCTTTTAAATAGGGATTGTCAATAGTTAAAAAATTAACAAAAATTTTCAGTTAATTTTTTGGTAGTTGGGTAGTTTTTGGCTGCTTCGCTCCAAAATATAAATCGGGTGCGGGTGTCCCGCCCGTAATTTTCAATTTTCAATTTTTCATTTTCAATTAATAAGACGCCCCTTCCGGAGCGCCTTTCAATAATCTTAATATTTGATTTCGCCTATTGTGTTGAGGATATCCTGTTTCATTCTCAGGGCTTCGGCTCTCGCCGCCTCTGCGAAGTCCTCCTCGGTAAATCCCTGCTTCTTCCACGCGCACATGATGCCGCGGCTTGAGTTGATTATCGCGCCGAGGCCGTTCTTGTCAAATGCGTTCTTAGCGTCCTCAGCGCCGCCGCCCTGAGCGCCGTAGCCGGGTACGAGAAAGAAGGTGTGGGGCGCCTT
>JAEEGI010018759.1_pt1 | contig 14032 bp, 9 predicted proteins | sample 8958751 | NCBI WGS metagenome assembly JAEEGI01 (sample SAMN16246545, study PRJNA631951) | gut metagenome | biome: gut microbiome; feature: rumen; material: KS-attached | host: Bos | place: Iran: Karaj | collected 2018-10
AGGGTCGACTCCGGCGAAAGGCTCATCGAGAAGGATGAACTTAGGGTCGATTGCGAGCGCGCGGGCTATCTCGCAGCGGCGGCGTTCGCCTCCGGAGAGCTGGATACCGAGCGACTTGCGGACCTTGGAGAGGTTGAACTCGGTAATGAGTTCTTCAAGACGCTCTTCGCGGCGGGCTTTCGGCACTCCTTTCATCTCCATCACGGAGAGGATGTTTCCCTCCACCGTCATCTTCCTGAAGACGGAAGCGTCCTGAGGAAGATAACCCAGGCCCATCTGGGCCCTCTTGTACATAGGGAGTTTAGTGATCTCGGTTTCGTCCAGATAGACGTGGCCGTCGTTGGGGACGATCTGGCCGGTGATCATATAAAAGCTGGTAGTCTTTCCGGCTCCGTTCGGGCCGAGAAAACCAACTATCTCACCCTGGTTTACTTCCATCGAGACACCCTTCACGACAGTTCGGATGCCATACTTTTTAACCAGGTTTTCACAACGCAGTTTCATATTTTAGTTCGTGTCGAGTTCGAGGTCGATTATAAACTGTTTCGCTTCAGGATTTTCAGACATAAGGACCTTTGCTTTGTCCGCATCCATATAAACTACTTTTTCCTGAGCTTCCTGAGGGACAACTCCTACCTCAAGGCGGACTTTCGAAGTCCCGAGCAGATCGCGGAACTCTTTCTCCATCTGAGAAAGCATGTTGGCGCGTATCCAGTCTCTCTGATTCTCTGCCACCACCTTGAAGAGCACAACCTTCACGCCGTCTGACTCGGAGAGTTCGAGCTTCGCGTTCTGGATGGCGCTCGCAAGACGAGGTTTCGCGGCATACTTGTCCGCCAGGTCTTTCCACCTTGCGATGATCTGTTCGTCGTCAGGAATCGGATCTGCGGAACGGTCTTCCGTCTCGCCAGAAGCAGCGCTCTCTGCCTCTGCAATTAATGAGCCAAGGGATAATGAAGCAGGAGTTTTTACAGGGCGTGGCCTGGCTGCAGGTTTTTCTTCGACGACCATTGGTTTCGGCTCGCTTGGCTCTTCGAGCTTTTCACCCCCGCCGCTTCGCGGCTCTACTGGTTTATCGTCACCCCCGACCTGATCGGGGGTCTTAGATGGCCGATCGGAGTCGGCCATGACTTTAGTCGGTTTCGCATCGGTAGCGGGGGCGGCCTGAAGGAAGCAGAGGCGCATCAGGGCGTACTCGATGTGGAGCCGCTGATTTGCCGCGGCTTTGTAGCCGGCTTCGCAGGAGGTAGTCACTCCGAGAGCGTCGTATATAAACTTTACGGAACAACGCTCCGCCTGTTCGCGGTAACGCTTCCTAAGGCTTTCCGGGAAATCAAGAAGACTCTCCAGCCCACCCGTACGACTGACCAGCAGATCGCGGAGATGTCCGCCGAGAGAGGAAATGAAATACTGGGCGTTGAAGCCCTTTGCGAGTATTTCATCGAAGGTCAGCAGCGCGGAAGTATAGTCCCCGGCAAGGGCGGCATCCACTATCTTAAAGCCATATTCATAGTCGAGAACGTTGAGATTTTTCAGGACATCCTCGTACTTTATATCGGTTCCGCAGAAGGCTACTGTCTGATCGAAGATAGTCAGGGCGTCTCTCATCGCGCCGTCTGCCTTTCGGGCTATGACGTGGAGGGCCTCATCTTCAACATTCACTCCTTCTTTTCCTGCTACCATACGCAGGTTCGCGACTATGTCCGGTACGCTTATGCGGTTGAAATCATAAGTCTGGCAGCGGGAAAGGATAGTCGGAAGAATCTTATGTTTTTCCGTCGTACACAGTATGAAGATCGCGTGGGACGGCGGCTCCTCAAGGGTCTTGAGGAAGGCATTGAAGGCCGACTGCGAGAGCATATGGACCTCATCGATGATATAGACGCTGTATTTTCCGACCTGGGGCGGGATCTGGACCTGGTCCATCAGGGCCTTGATGTCGTCTACTCCGTTGTTGGAGGCGGCATCGAGCTCGCGGATACAGTAAGAACGCCCTTCGGCAAACGACAGGCAGGACTCACACTCTCCGCAGGGTTCCATCTCCGCGGAAGGATTCGAGCAGTTGATCGCTTTTGCGAAGATTCTCGCGGTCGAAGTCTTTCCGACTCCGCGGGGACCGCAGAAGAGGTAGGCGTGGGCCAATTGACCCCTGATGATGGAGTTCTTCAGGGTCCTGGCGATATTGTCCTGACCGACGAGCGTCCCGAAGGAGTCCGGACGGTACTTTCTGGCTGATACGATATAATCTGACATAGCTTACAAATTTAATCATTTTTGGCTAACTTTGCCCGAGATGAGAGCTAGGTGTATAAAATATTTGATAGCGGTCGTTTTGTTGACATTTGCCGTGGGCCCGGAGGCCTTCGGCCAGGGCCGCATCTACACCCGCAAGGCCAGGCTTGCCGATTTCCAGACCAAAACCACAAAGGTAGTCCTGAGCGGAGACAGCCTGCTGGATATAGCTCTTCGCGAGGAGGTCCGCCGGCGCTGGAGAATCTCCCCCTTCGAGTTCTGCGACCCCGAGGATTTCGAGGCCTTAAAGAACGATTCCGCCTACTATTTCCTCTACCTTTCTCAGGACAAATCGGGTCTCGCCTACCTGTCTCTTCTCAAGGGCGGAAACGATGATTCCTTCCGCAGTCTGGAAGGAAAGCTCGAGGTAGTAAGCATCCCCTTCTCCCCGGTCACCATCACCTCCGGCCGCGAGTTCGTCTACCTCCCCGCCCTGCTGGACATAATCCAGTTCTTCGTAGAGGAGTCCTTCACCAACTCAGCCACCAATATTTTCGGTCTCTCATATTACAACGGCAACCTTTCGAAAGCGAGAAAGCAAAAGATTTATATAGCCCGCGACGATCTGGACGCCGATTTCCCCGAGCGCGATTCCATAGCAGTCATCTTCCCCGGAATCATAGCGACGGACAATTTCGCCGCAGACAGTCTGTTCGATGCCGGCTGCCCCGAAGCCCTTATCGCATTCAGCATCTCCCCGGCCGAGCCGTCCCGGAGCGCCAGATGTTTCAATTTCATAGTCGCGGCAGACACACACGACCTCTATTACTACCAATCACGCAGATACAACAAACCCGGCAAACGCGGTTTCTCGAAAAGCGCGATAAAATCCATACGCAGAGAACACGACTACAAGGATGAGAAGCGGAAGAAGTGAGAGCGGGCTGAGTTTTGCGGTTAAGAGCAGCGTGAGCAAAGTCGCGTACTGCTCGCTAAGCGTACGCTGCGGGACCCGGGCGGAGGGGGATCTTCCCCAGGGTACGGCCCATTTCGTAGAGCACACCATTTTCAAGGGCACGAAGCATTTCAGCGCCGCGAGAATCAATTCCTACCTCGACCGGCTTGGCGGCGAGCTCAACGCATACACTACCAAGGAAGAGATCGTCCTCCACGCCACCGTCCTTCGCGAAGACATATGGAAAGCGGTCGGGCTGCTGCTCGAAATCGCTACCCGCGCTACCTTCCCCGAACACGAAATCGAAACCGAACGCGGGGTCATTATAGATGAGATCATCTCCTATAAGGACAGCCCTTCAGACGACATATTCGACACTTTCGAGAGCCGGTTTTTTGAGGGTAGCCCCCTCGGCAGGCTCATACTCGGAACAGTGGAGTCCGTAGGCAGCATCACCGTCGAAGACCTGAAGGCCTACTACCGCCGCAACTTCATCCCTTCCAACATGGCGCTTTGTATCGTAGCCTCAGGAGATGAAGAAAAGCTGGAAAGGCAGATGCTCGCCCTCGCGGGGAAATACCTCGTCGGGAAGATCCCCGATCAGGTCGGGGATGACGGTAGGGCCATACCCGGCGAAGACCAGACGGTCATACCCGGCGAAGACCGGGTATCTTCTTCACGGCATTTCGATATTACCGAAGACAAACACAACCACGAAGCAAACGCGCTGCTTGGGGCGGAGGCCCCGTCGCTCTACAACCCGGACAGCGAAAGGGTGACCGCGGCGCTGCTTACCAACATCCTTGGAGGTCCATCGTCGAACAGTATGCTTGGGGCCTACCTTCGCGAGAAACACGGATGGGTTTACTCTATCGAATGTGCGTACGCCCAGTTCCGCGAAACCGGCATGATCACCATCAGCCTGGGCTGCGAGAAGGAGAATCTCGCCAAATGTCTTCGCGCGGTAGAGCGCATTCTCGCGAAAATCTGCTCGGCCCCTCTCAGCGAAGCCAAATTGAAGGCCGCAAAGAAACAGCTGCTCGGCCAGCTCGCCATCAGCGGCGAAGGCGGAGAGACTCAATGTCTGTCGATGGGCAAGAGCATGATCTCATTCGGAAGGATAATGAAAGACGAGGAAACCCGTGCCCTGATAGATGCTATCACGGCGGAGGATCTACACAAAATGGCCGTTCGAACTTTCTCTCCCGGCAAGGTTTCAAAACTCGTGTATTTGTAACATCTTCGAAAGGGATGAAATCCCGGGCTCCCGAATTTCAGCCCAAATAGAACGATTTAATCACCAAAACAGGCCTTACGTCACATTCTAGCAGGGTGTGTGACATTTTCTTCCGCGAGCCGCAGGCGCACGATACCTTTGCATTCGTTAAAACGAAATGTAAAGCAATGACAGCAATCACGATGAGACTCGACAACGCGTCGAACATTTACCCTGCCTCGCTTACCAAGAAGTACGCTTCCCTTTTCAGGCAGAGCGTAACTCTTTCCGAACCCGTCAACGTCAACTACCTCCAGCAGGCACTCAATAATACAGTAAAAAGAATCCCCAGCTTCGGCTGCACCCTCAAAAACGGCGCTTTCTGGTGGTATCTGAAAGAACTGAATAAACTTCCTACAGTAGGCGAATATACTTCGCTATCCCCCTTCGGTTACAAATTCCACGGCGGCTTCCTTTTCAAGGTAAGCGTCGATGACTGCCGTATCGTACTGGACGTTTTCCACGCCCTCGCAGACGGCAAGGGAGGACAGACCTTCCTTCTTACCCTTACGGCTGAATATCTAAGGCTGCGTTACGGAATCAAAGTCGATTACAACGAGCTTATCCTCGATCCTACCGACACCCCTTCGAAGAGGGAGTCAGAAGACTGCTTCACCGAATTCAGCGGGAAGAAAGGCGAGATGGACCAGAACGGCAAGGCTTATCACACCCGCGGCCACAAAGTTGGATACAGGACCCTCCACAACGAAAGAGTGATCGTTCCTTTTGACGAGCTCAAGACCGTGACCTCCAAGTATTCCTGCACCGTAACCGAACTTATCACCGCTGCGATGGTAAGCGCAATCCAGGAGGTCCACAAACACGACCACCGCAAGACGAAAAAATCTACCATCAAGGTTAGTGTCCCCGTAAACCTCCGTCCTATCTTCGGAGGCAGGACTCTTCGCAACTTCTCCTCCTACGTTAATCTGGGAGTAGATGTATCGAACGGATATTTCTCATTCGAGGAAATACTCGAAAATGTATCCGCCCAGAAGCGTCACCTCGTCCTGAGGAGCGAGCTCGAGAGGAAGGTGGCAGCAAATGTCGCCCTCGAAAACAATTTTGCCATTGCGATGATTCCCCTTTTCATAAAGAGGTACGCGATCGACACTGTCTGCAAAATCAAAGGAGACAAACTCTTTTCCCAGACTTTCTCCAACCTCGGCAACGTAGTACTGCCCGACTCGATGAAGCAGTACGTCCGCGAAATGGATTTTATGCTCGGTCGCCAGAGAGGCACCCCTGGAGCAGCTGCAGCAGTAGGCTACAACGGTAATCTTTACCTGAACTTCTCACGAAATATCGTTGAAGCCGACTTCGAATCCTACTTCGTAGACCGGCTCCACCAGCTTGGCATCACAACAAAACAGGTCTCGGAATAACCGAGACCTGTTTATTTAGAATTGCAGAGAGCCTGAACTACTTGAGGGTTCCGGCCTCGACTGCCTTTACCATATCCTCGTTCGCGGTGATGTAGATCTCAACGCGGCGGTTCTTGGCGCGGCCTTCTTCTGTGTCGTTGTCAGCAACGGGCTTGTTGAAGGAAAGACCCTGGGCATAGAGGTGATTTGCATCCATACCGTTCTTCTTGAGCTCCTTCTTAACTGCGTCTGCCCTCTTCTGGGAGACCTTCTCGTTTGCCTCGGCGGTTCCGACATTGTCGGTGTGGCCAAGGATGGTGATGTCGGCGTTGGAGCCGAGATCCTCGAGAACAGTAGCGAAGGTCTTGAGAGATTCCTTGGACTCAGCGCTGAGCTCGGTAGAGTTGAAGTCGAACATGATACCGCTGGCGAAGGTGACCTTGATAGCCTCGAAGCCGTTGGCGTCGGTGATGGTCTCAATCTTTGCGGCCTCGATCTTCTCGAGTTCCTTTGCTTTCTTGTCCATGACAGCGCCTACGGTAGTTCCTACTGCTGCGCCTGCACCTGCACCGATAGCAGCTCCCTTGAGAGCGCCCTCAGAGTCGCCGGTGATGAGGTAGCCGATACCTGCACCTACTGCTGCGCCGCCGACTGCTCCGCCGAACAGGCCCTTAAGAGTTGCACAAGAAGGGGCAAGGAGCATAGCTGCTGCCGCTACTACGAGTAAACCTTTTTTCATTTTGATTTGGTTTTAGAAAGTTAAACAATATAGTTAGTAAAAAAGTAATTATCCTATGGTCGCTCCATTTACGAGGGCTTCCTCTGGGGTAATGATTCTCATCTTTCCGTCTCCCTGACGGGCCATAAGTATCATTCCCTTCGATTCTATCCCGCGTATCACGCGCGGAGCGAGGTTTGCCAAAATACAAATTTGCTTTCCTACCATCTCTTCCGGAGTATAGTATTCGGCGATTCCGCTGACTATAACTCTCCGGTCAATTCCGGTTTCAATGGTTAATTTAAGCAATTTATCTGTTTTTGGTACTCTTTCCGCCTCTAAAACTGTAGCTGTTCTTATATCCATCGCCTCAAACTGGTCGAAAGTAACCTCCGCTTTCTGCGGTTCGACGTGGGCCGCGGCTTCTGCTGCCGCGGCTGCCTTGGCCTCCGCCTCCTTGGCCGCACGGATAGCGGCGAGGCGGTCGAGCTGGACCTGGATAGCATCGTCCTCGATCTTTTCGAAGAGGAGCTGAGGCTCTCCGATCTGATGGCCGGCTTTAAGGATGTCCGAGCGGCCGAGCAGATCCCACTCGAGCGGAGAATCGATCATGTCGCGCAGTTTACGCGCGGCGAACGGGGTGAACGGCTCGAAGGCGATCGCGAGGTCTGCGCAGATCTGAAGGCACACGTTCAGGATAGTCCCGGTACGGGCCATATCAGTCTTCGCAACCTTCCAAGGCTCGGTATCGGAGATGTATTTGTTGCCGACTCGGGCTATTCCCATCGCGTCTTTGAGAGCCTCGCGGAAGCGGTAGTTCTCTAGATTCTTCTCCAGGGACTCGCGAAGGGCCGGGATCTCGCCGAGGGTCTCGCGGTCTATGTCCTGGAGCTCTCCGAGAGCTGGAACCTTACCGTCGAAATATTTGTGGGTCAGGACTACCGCGCGGTTAACGAAGTTGCCGAAAATAGCGACAAGTTCGGAGTTGTTGCGGGTCTGGAAATCTTTCCAGCTGAAGTCGTTGTCTTTAGTCTCGGGGGCGTTGGCGGTAAGTACATAACGGAGGACATCCTGTTTTCCGGGGAAATCCTCGAGATATTCGTGGGCCCAGACAGCCCAGCCGCGAGAAGTCGAGATCTTGTCTCCCTCGAGGTTCAGGAACTCGTTCGAAGGAACGTTGTCCGGAAGGATATAGCCGTCGCCGTAGGCCTTTAGCATCGAAGGGAACACTATGCAGTGGAAGACTATATTATCCTTACCGATGAAGTGGACGAGCTTAGTATCTTCGCTCTTCCACCACTTCTCCCAGTCATTCGGGAGCAACTGCTTAGTGTTGCTGATATATCCGATGGGAGCATCGAACCAGACATAAAGGACCTTACCTTCGGCTCCCTCAACGGGCACGGGCACACCCCAGTCAAGGTCACGGGTGACCGCACGGGGCTGCAGGCCGCCGTCGAGCCAGCTCTTTACCTGGCCGTAGACATTGGAGCGCCACTCTTTGTGGCCTTCGAGTATCCATTCGCGAAGCCACTGCTCGTAGTCCTGAAGAGGAAGATACCAGTGAGTCGTCTCCTTCTTAATGGGCTCGGCTCCGCTGAGTTTGCTCTTGGGGTTGATGAGTTCCTCCGGGCTGAGCGTACTTCCGCACTTCTCACACTGATCGCCATATGCATCGGGATTTCCACACTTAGGACAAGTTCCTACTATGTAGCGATCCGCCAGGAAAGTCTTCGCCTCCGGGTCGTAGTACTGCTCGGTAGTCTTTGTAATGAACTTCCCTGAATCATAGAGTTTCTTGAAGAACTCGGAAGCGGTCTGTTCGTGGATCTTCGAGGAGGTACGTCCGTAGACATCGAAATTGATACCGAAGCCTTTGAAGGATTCCGAAATAATCTTGTCGTACTTATCTACTATATCCTGAGGGGAGCAACCCTGCTGACGTGCTTTGATAGTAATAGGCACTCCGTGTTCATCGCTTCCGCAGACGAAAAGGACATCCCTGCCCCTCATCCTCAGATAACGGACATAAATATCTGCAGGAACATAAACTCCTGCGAGATGTCCAATGTGGACGGGGCCGTTGGCATAGGGCAAGGCCGCTGTAACGAGTGTTCTTTTATAACTCATATTGTCTATTGTTTCTTTATTTTCTTAGTCAGTTCTCTCTGGAACTTCTGGAACTTTACGAGCGCCTGCATTATCTTCATCTGCTCCCCCGAGTCTTCCGACTTTGAAAGCGAATCCTTGAGGAAATCTATCTTCTGCTGTACGCGGCGCTCTGCATACATCAGAATTGTTTTGGGTACATAATTGACCAGCCAGTACTCTACGCTCATCATCGAGTCGGTAAAATTCTGGACTGTTATCAAATATTTTTCAAATGAGAGTTCGGACGCTACCTTCGCCACATCCGAATCCGGGTTTCCGAGGAGCCTACGGATAATAGTGTCGTGGTCCAGACCGTCGCAGTAGGCATCTACATATGCGTCGTAAGTCTTCCGGTAGACGGAATTCTGAAGCTCTGACCCGTCTTCTTCGATAGCTCCGCGAATAAAATCCGTTACATTACAGACATCGGGAGTATAATACTCCGAATCCGTTTCGAATTTCATCGGGCGGTCGCCGAAGCGAAGCAGGAAACTGAGGATATCAGCCTCGAGCGGAGCCAGTGACTTGTTCTCGAGCTCCATTTCCTGAGGGCGAACGGGCGCGAACTCCGGAGCCTCCGCCTCTTCTACCGGGGCCATCTCCTGCAGGCCCTCGTCGCGGGCGGCGCGGCGGGCATCCCTTTCGCGGGCTTTGTCCTCCTCTTCGCGTGCCGCCTTACGCGTCTTTACTATCCTATCGAAGATGATCTGGGCTTCGATGCCGAACTTCGCCGCCGTTTCCTGGACATAGACCGAGCGCTGGACGGCGTCGGGGATAAGGGCGATAGTGTCGGCGATATCGTTGATCAGGCCGGATTTCTTGTAGGGGTCTCCCGCCGCCTCTGCGAGCAGCAGATCGGTCTTGAAGGAGATGAAATCACGCTCGTTGCCGGCGATGTAGTCCTGGACCTCCTGCAGGCTGTGGGTGCGACCGAAACTGTCCGGGTCCTCGCCGTCCGGCAGGACCACGATGCGGACGTTCATGCCCTCGGGCAGGGCCAGGGCCGTGCCTTTTTCGGCGGCGTGGATTCCGGCCGAATCGCCGTCGTACATTATCGTCACATTGTTCGTAAAGCGGTGTATCAGCCGGACCTGCTCGGCCGTAAGGGACGTTCCGCAAGAGGCGACTACGTTCGCGACCCCGAGCTGCTGCATCGTGATGACGTCTACATTGCCCTCGACCAGGATACATTTGTCCTGGCGCATAATCTCCGATTTGGCGAAGTAGATTCCGAGCAGGGCCTTGCTCTTGACGTAGATCTCCGTCTCGGGAGAGTTTACGTACTTGGCAGGATTGTCGCTCTTCAGCGTACGGCCCGAGAACGCGATTACGCGCCCGGCGAGGGAATGGATAGGGAACATAATCCTCTCGCGGAAGCGGTCTGCCAGCGAGCCGTCTTCGTGTTGGACGGTAAGGCCGGCGGCAATCAGGTACTCGGGCTTGTAACCGGCCGCGACTGCCGCATCAGTAAGGGCCGAACGGCCGGACGGCGCCCAGCCAAGGCCCCATTTCGCTATCGTTTCATCCTCAATCCCGCGCGAGCGGTAGTAGGCCAGGCCCACGCTCTTTCCCTCGGGGGTCTGGAGCTGTTCGTTGAAGAATTTGTGGGCAAATTCGCTGGCAAGCAGGATACTTTCCCTGCGCTGGCGGCCTGCGATTTCTTCCGCCGACATCTCTTCTTCCTGTATCTCTATATGATACTTTTTAGCGAGATAGCGCAGGGCGTCCGGATAATCCAGATGTTCGTAGTCCATCAGGAAACGCACCGAATCTCCGGCCTTTCCGCAGCCGAAACATTTGTATATACCCTTCGAGGGAGTAACGTAGAACGACGGGGTTTTCTCGTTGTGGAAGGGACAGCAAGCCACCAGGCTGGCTCCGCGACGCTTCAGCGAGACGAAGTCGCCGACGACCTCTTCTACTCGGGCCGTCTCAAGGATTAGGTTTACTGTCTCCTGAGGAATCATTCTACGAGGCTACTTCACAAATGAATTTAATACGGGTAAGGCGGATCTCCATCTCGGAATAGTCGTTCTCGAGAGCGCGGATAGCATCGTCCAGCGAGTCCGAAGCGGCTTCGTGGCGGAAATAATCCATCAGCTCGGCTACGACATCGGGCTCCACTTCTTGATTGACGTAATAGTTGATATTGAGTTTAGTACCTGCGGAGACTATAGTCTCGACCTCGGTCAGAAGGTCACACATAGGCATATCCAGACCCTTCGCGATGTCGTCGAAAGGCAGACGGCGGTCTATCATACCGATAATCTGGATCTTTACGGCGGACTTGCTGGCGGTACTCTTGACTATCAGGTCCTGCGGACGCTCTATCTCGTTTTCCTCAACGTATTTAGCGATAAGATCGACAAACGGCTGGCCGTATTTCTTCGCCTTCCCCTCGCCTACTCCCTGGCAGTTCTTAAGCTCATCAAGGGTAATAGGATAGAGGATACTCATATCGTCAAGGGCGGGATCGCCGAACAGGATCCACGGCTGGAGATCCAGTTTGTGGGCCATGTCCTTACGGAGGTCCTTGAGCATGGCGAGCAGGACGGGGTCTCCCCCGCCGCCCTTCATCGCTGCGGCGTTGGCTGCTGCATCCTCTTCGTCGTCTTCATCGTCCGGCGAGCCATCGCCCGTGAAGACGCGGTCTTCGACGAGATTGAGCTGCCATGGATTCTCGAGGAACTGTTTTCCGAGCGGGGTGACGTAGATCAGGCCATAGGTCTCGATCTCCTTGTCCAGGAGATGCATGATGAGGCCCTGGTGAATAACGGTCGCCCAGAATTTGTCTGTATGCTCTTCCCCGGCTCCGAAGTACTGGATTTTGTCGTGGTTGTAGCTCTTTACGAGAGCGGTATCGTTTCCGGAGAGAATCGCGGCGAGATGTTCGAGCTTGAAGTGTTCTTTCAGCGAGAGGATGAGCTTGATGACGAGTTTCATCTCCGCACGGCCGTCGAATACCTTCCTTGGGTGCAGACAGTTGTCGCAGAGTCCGCAGTTGTCGTTGGGATAGTCCTCGCCGAAGTAGCCCAGAAGGAGCCTTCTGCGGCAGTCGCTGGACTCGGCATAGGCTACCACCTCATTCAGGAGCTGTTTGTTGATTTCCTGCTCGGAAACGGGCTTTCCGCGCATAAACTTCTCCAGTTTCTGGATGTCTTTGTAGCTGTAGTAGGTAATGCAGAGACCTTCCCCTCCGTCGCGGCCGGCGCGTCCTGTTTCCTGATAGTAGCTCTCGACGCTCTTCGGGATATCGTAGTGGATTACAAAACGGATGTCCGGTTTGTCGATACCCATTCCGAAGGCGATAGTCGCGACTATTACATTGACGTCTTCCATCAGGAATTTGTCCTGATTCTCGGCGCGGACCTTGGCGTCCAGACCGGCGTGGTAAGGGAGGGCCTTGATTCCGTTGATCTGAAGGAACTCTGCCATCTCCTCAACTTTTCTACGGCTAAGGCAATAGACGATACCCGACTTTCCGGGGTGTTGGCGGATAAAGCGGACTATGTCTTTGTCTGCGTCTACCTTATCCCTTACCTCGTAATAAAGGTTCGGGCGGTTGAAGGAAGACTTATAGACTACGGCGTCCGGAATTGCGAGAGTCTTGAGGATGTCGCTCTGGACCTTAGGAGTCGCGGTTGCAGTAAGGGCGATAATCGGAGCCCTGCCGATAGTATCAACGATAGGGCGGATTCTGCGGTACTCCGGACGGAAGTCGTGGCCCCATTCGGAAATACAGTGGGCTTCGTCTACTGCGTAGAACGAAATCTTGATCGTCCTTAGGAAAGCGACATTTTCTCCCTTAGTCAGCGATTCGGGCGCGACATAAAGAATCTTTGTTTTGCCTTCCTTGATGTCGTTCTTCACCTCCTCGATCTGAGGGCGCGAAAGAGACGAATTCAGGAAGTGTGCTATGCTTTCGTTGCCGGATACGAAACCCCTGATTGCGTCTACCTGATTTTTCATCAGGGCGATAAGAGGGGAAATCACTATCGCGGTACCATCCATCAGCAGCGCGGGCAGTTGGTAACAAAGGGATTTGCCGCCGCCCGTAGGCATAAGCACGAAACAGTCCTTTCCGTCTGTCAGGTCCTTGATGATCTCTTCCTGATCACCCTTGAACCCGTCGTAACCGAAGAACTCCTTGAGTGTTTTGCGGATGTCTGCTGATGTAACTGACATAACTTTAATTAAAATGTGTGGATTGCGAGACCGGACCTGAGCTTAGGCTCGAACCAGGTAGTCTTTGGAGGCATTATATTACCGCTGTCTGCGATATCTGTAATCTGCTTCATGCTGACCGGATAAAGGGCGAAGGCTATCTTCATCTCGCCGCTGTCTACCCTGCGCTTGAGCTCTCCAAGGCCTCTGATTCCGCCAACGAAGTCTATTCTGGAGTCTGTCCTGAGGTCCTTGATTCCGAAAACGGGACCGAGCACCCTCTCGGAGAGGATAGTTACGTCAAGCACCCCGATAGGGTCGTGGTCATTATAGGTTCCCGGACGGGCCCTGAGCTCGTACCATTTCCCCTCAAGATACATAGAGAAGGTGTGGAGCTCGTCTGGAGTAAAAATCTCCGTTCCCTTGCAGGTAACATCGAAAGTCTCTCCGAGTATTCCTATTACCTGGCTGGGAGTAAGTCCGTTGAGATCTTTCAGAACGCGGTTGTAGTCGAGCACCTTAAGCTGATCCTCGGGGAAACAAACCGCCATAAAGTAGTTATACTCCTCCTCGCCGGTGTGGTTCGGATTCTTCTTCGCGCGCTCCGCGCCCACTCGGGCGGCTGCAGCGCTGCGGTGATGTCCGTCGGCGATATAAAGCTCGGGAACTGCAGCAAACGCGCAGGAGATCGCGGCGATAACGGCCGCGTCGCCCACCTTCCAGAGTCTGTGTCTGATCCCGTCCGGAGTCGTGATATCATACTCAGCGTCATGTCCGGAGATCCAGCCGTCAACAGCCGCGCGGATCTTCGCGTCATCCCTGTACGCCAGGAACACCGGCTCCGTATCCGCGTTGCAGACGTCGAAATGGTTTATTCTGTCTATCTCCTTTTCGACGCGCGTGAGCTCGTGCTTTTTAATGGTGCCGTCGATGTATTCGTCGACAGAAACGCAGCCGACGATTCCGGTCTGAACGCGTCCGTCCATAGTCTGAGCGTATATGTAGAACGAAGGCGCGTCGTCGCGCACGAACGTGCCGTCCGCGAGGAAATCCGAGATGTTCCGGGCCGCTTTCGCGTACACGGACATATCGTACGGATCCTCCTGATCCGGCATGTCGATCTCGCTCCTGCATATGTGCAGAAAGCTTCTCGGATTGCCCGCCGCCATCTC
>JAEEGI010018761.1_pt1 | contig 14030 bp, 9 predicted proteins | sample 8958751 | NCBI WGS metagenome assembly JAEEGI01 (sample SAMN16246545, study PRJNA631951) | gut metagenome | biome: gut microbiome; feature: rumen; material: KS-attached | host: Bos | place: Iran: Karaj | collected 2018-10
GCTCGGCGATGATCTGCTTGATGTCCGCGATGCCGGCGGTGGTGGCGTTGAGCTTGCGCAGGCTGCGGTTGGTGCGCTCGGCGAGGATGCGGGCGACGGTGGTTTTGCCGGTGCCCGAGGGGCCGTAAAAGATCATGTTGGGGATCTGCCCGCTGTCGGCGATGCGGCGCAGCAGCCCGTTCGGGCCGAGGATGTGCTGCTGGCCGACCACCTCGTCGAGGCTGCGGGGGCGGATCTCGTCTGCAAGCGGTTTGTACATGGCGGCGTCTCCAAATCGGGGATAATTGAATCTATTGTATCACCCGCCGCGCCCGCTTGCAAGTGCGGGCATTGACAGCGGCGGGGAAAACGTGATAGAGTTTTGGAAAAAACGAGAAAGGAGGCGCCGGGCCGTGAAGATCCATATCCTGCGCTGCGGGGAGATGCGCGTCAGCGAAACGGTGCCCTTCGGCAACGCGATCAGTGCCGCCAACAGCCTGCGGCAGCTGGCCGATCCGGATCGAAAGCGGGTGACGCTGCCGGTCTTCTGCTATCTGATCGAGCATCCGCAGGGCCTGCTGCTGGTCGACGCCGGCTGGTGCCGGGCGATCAGCCCCGACGGCGTTTACGATCCCGCGGCGGTGCGCGAAGTACTGCCGGAGCGGCTGGCCGCCTTCTACCGGCCGACGCTGCCCGCCGGGGAGGCGATCCACGAGCAGCTGGCCGCGCGCGGCCTGCGGCCCGAGGATCTGGACTGCGTGATCCTCACCCACCTCGACGCCGACCACGTGGCCGGGCTGTGCCATCTCAAGGGCGCGAAGCGCATCGTGCTGCCGGAGGACGAATATTTCTGGTCCTGCCGCACGGTGTATAAGCTGCGCCAGCCCCAGAGCCTCTGGATGGACGCGCCGATCGAGAGGCTCTACTACCGCGGCGCCGCCGACGCGCCCAACCGCTGGGCCGTCGACCTCTTCGGCGACGAGAGCGTCCTGCTGGTCAACGTCCCCGGCCATACCGACGGCCAGGCGGCGGTGCTGCTGCGCCGGGGCGGGCGCTTCGTGCTGCTGGCGGCGGACGCGGCTTTTTCCCCGCGCAACTGGCGGGAGGACATCACCCCGGGCTTCGGCTTCGACCGCGAACAGCAGCGCAAAAGCCTGCGCTGGATCGCGCAGAAGGCCGACGACCCCGCCTGCGCCGCCGTGCTCTGCAGCCACGACGCGGCCGTCGCGCCGCATACCGTTGAAATATAAGCACAGCGGCGCCGCCGCCCGTTTTCCGGGCGGCGGCTTTTTGCCCGGTGCGGGGCGGCAGCTTACGCCGTGAAAGGCGCAGCTTGTGCGGTTCGGCTTCCCTTTTCCTCCCCGCGGCCATATACTCAATATGGAGTAAACTATGTGACACGAGGAGGATCACGATGAAAAAGAGATTCTTTTCCCGCCTGCTGGCGCTGGCGCTGGCCCTCGCGGCGCTGACGGGCCTGACCGCCTGCGGCGAACCGTCCGCCGCGCCGGAGACCGGTGAGGTCCCGGAGACCACGGCGCAGACCGAGCCCGTGGCTGGCGTGGACTTCGTCCCCGACCGGGGCGCGCCGGATCGTTCGGAGCTGCTCTGGACGGAGGCCATCGAGACCTATCAGAAAACCGACTGGACTGCGGACTGGATCTGGACCAGATCCTGCGCGGAGGACAGCTACGTCGCCTTCCGCAAGAGCTTTACGCTGGAGGAGGAGCCCGGCGAGGTCACGGCCTGCATCTCCGCCGTTGACAAGTACGTGCTCTGGGTGAACGGCGAGCTGATCGTCCTGGACGGCAGCCTCAAGCGCGGCCCCACGCCGGTCGACAGCTACTATGACAGCGTGACCGTACCGAACCTCCGCAAGGGCGAGAACGTGATCGCCCTGCTCGTGGCCTTCAACGGCCGCAGCGGCGACGGCTCGATCGTGCCGGTGACCGTGGACGCCGACGGCGATGAGGTCACCCAGGCGGGCCTGCTGTTTGAGATGCAGGCCGGCGAGACCCTGATCAAGTCGGACAACAGCTGGCGCGCGCTGCGGCACGACGCCTACAAAAACCGCGTGTCCGGCGGCAAGGACTATGTGAAGTACGAGCAGTCCTCCATGCTGGCCGAGCGGAACGTCTGGTACAAGGCGGAGGACGACATCGGCGATTTTACCGCGGCGGACTATGACGACAGCGCCTGGGAAAACGCAACCCTCGTGGCTAAGGCGGGCGACCTGCCCTTCGGCGGGCTGTTCAGCGCGATCATCCGGCCGGTGAAATTCTCCGCCGTGCAGCCCTTCGCCGACCAGGAGAGCGAGTGGAAGCGCAGCTTTGACGCGGACAGCACGCTGGTGCTCAGGCTGCCGGGGAACATGCAGTTCACCTGGTATGTGGAGCTGAAGGCGCCGGCCGGCAAGAAGCTGACCGTCTATACCGACACCTATACCGACCGCGACCAGCTGCCCAACTTCAAGGACACCTATATCACCAGGGAAGGCGAGCAGCGCTATGAAAACTATCCCTGGCGCAGCGGCTCGAAGCTGATCATCGAGCTGGAGGCGGGCGTCGAGATCCTCGACCTCGGCTACCGGCCCAGCGGCTTCAACGGCGAATGGGCGGGCTCCTTCCGCTCCTCCGATCCCCGGCTGGACCAGCTCTGGCAGGAGAGCCTGAACACCATCGCCATCTGCATGCGCGATACCTACATGGACTGCCCGGAGCGCGAGCGCGGCCCCTACATGGGCGACGCCTCCAACCAGATCGACGCGGCGCTCTACAGCTATGATGAGGGCGGCCTGGCGATGACGAAAAAGGCGATCCTGGCCTGCCTCGGCTGGACGAAGACCGACGGGACCATCCCCAGCCGCGCCCCCAGCGTCAAGCCCCAGGAGATTCCCAACCAGTCGCTGAGCTTCATGACCAGCGCCTATCACTACTGGCTCCATTCCGGCGACCGGGAGACCATGACGGCCTATTACCGCGCCTTTGTCAACTATCTGCAGCTCTTTGAAATGGGCGACAACGGTCTGCCCCTTTACCGCGCGGGCAGCTGGCAGTGGAACGACTGGGGCAACCGCATCGACCCCGATCTGCTGCAGCTTGGATTCTATTACTACGCCCTCAGCCTGACGGCGCAGCTGGCCGACGACCTGGGCATCACGGACGACGAGGCCTTCCTCAACGGGCGGCTGGAGAGCATCCGGGCCAACTGGCGCGAAAATTTCTACACCCCCGAGGGCTTCAAGTCCGCGGACAGCAAGTACGTCGACGAGCGTGCCAACGCGCTGCTCGCCCTGTCCGGTCTGGCGGGCGAGGAGGACTACGAGCTGATTACCGGCGTGATCATGAGCACCTTTGAGGCCAGCCCCTACACTGAGAAATACGTGCTGGAGGCGCTGTGCGTCATGGGCCGCGAGGATCTGGCCGTCGAGCGCATGCTCCGCCGCTACGACCCGATGCTGCACGACGAGTGGGACACACTCTGGGAGCAGTTCAACGACACCGTCGGCACCTATAACCACGGCTGGACCGCCGCGCCGCTGTACATCCTGTCCAAGTATGTGGCGGGCGTGCAGCCCACGGCGCCGGGCTTTGAAAGCTATGAGATCGTCCCCTCCGCGGCGCTGGAGAGCTATGACTGCAGCGTCTGGACGCCGAAGGGCGTGATCCGCGTGGTCAAGGACGGCGGCACGCTGACCGTCACGGCGGTATCCGGCGGCACGCTGGTGCTGCCCGGCGGCGAGCGCGTGGCGCTGAACGAGGGGGAGAACAGCTTTGAGATCTAAGCGATATGTGCTGCCGCTCGCGCTGGCGCTGTGCCTGCTGCTGAGCGCCTGCGGTACGCCGGAGCCGGTCCCCGACGCGGGACCGGCCGCGCCCGGCGAGGGCGCCGTACTCGAGCGGCTGGAAATCGTCACGCCGCCGGCCAAAACCAGCTATGAAAGCGGAGACGCCGTCGATCTCAGCGGTCTGCGCATCGACGGGCACTACTCCGACGGCGGCGTGGCGGAAAACCTGCCCTTCACCGCGCAGACGGAGGTCATCGGGACCAAAACGGCGGCCATCAGCATCGAGTGCATGGGCCAGCTGCTGACGCTGCCGGTGGACGTGACCGTCAAGGGCAACAAGGCGGAATACTCCGTCGCGGAAACGCCCGCCCTGGCCGACAGTCCCGCCGCGGGGCTCACCTTCTTCTGGCTGGGCTCCTCCGTCACCTGGGGCGCGGAGTCCGAGGGGGAGAGCATGGCGGACTTCATCGGCAAAAAATACGGCGTCACCACCGTCAAGGAGGCGGTGTCCGGCACGACGCTTGCGGCCTATGCGCCCGACAGCTATGTCGAGCGGCTCGACGCCTATCTGGCCCGGGATGACCGGGCACAGCGCGTGGACGCCTTCATCTGCCAGCTCAGCACCAACGACACTCCGTACACCGACCGGTACGGAAGCGTGACCCCGGACTTCATGACCGATCCCGCGCTCTTTGACACGGGCACGACCTTCGGCGCGCTGGAATACATCGTCGCCCGCGCGAAGGAGACCTGGGACTGCCCGGTGTATGTCTACACCAACCCGCCCACGGGCAAGCCGGCCTACGGGCAGCTGGTGGAGGGCCTGTATACGCTGGCGGAAAAGTGGGACGTCACGGTGATCGACCTCTACGGCGACGAAGCCTGGGGCGCGATCAGCGACAGCGAGCGGGCCCTGTATATGGCCGATGCGATCCATCCCACCCGCGCGGGTTACCGGGAGTGGTGGCTGCCGAAGTTCGAGCAGGCGCTGCTGGGCGGCCTCTGACCGGCGCAAACAGAAAACACAAAAATCCCCCGCCTCTTCAAACCGAAGAGGCGGGGGATTTTTCCTTTGCTGCGGCTCATGCTTTCGCGCTCTGCCGCGGGAAGCGCACCCGGAGGAAGAACATCTGCTCCTCGGTGCGGATCTCGATGCTGCCGTTATAGCGCTCGGCGATGTAGCGGATGCTCTTGAGCCCGTAGCCGTGGCGGGAAGTATCCTCCTTGCTGGTGGCGGGCAGACCCTGCTCCGGGCGGAACTCGCCCGTGAAATAGTTGGACTCTTCCAGGAACACGCCGCCGGCGTCGCTGCTGCAGACCAGGGAGACGACCTTTTTTTCCTCGTCCCCGAGCTTGCCCACGGCCTCGACGGCGTTGTCGATGATGTTGCCGAAGAGCGAATAGAGCTGCACCGCCGGGAGGAAGGAGAAGGCCGTGCCGTCGGCCATGCAGGAAAAGCGGATGCCGTTTTTCTCACAGAGCATCGCTTTCTCGCACAGCACCACGTCCAGCACTTCGTTGCCGGTGTTGATGTTCGCGTCGTAGAACTGGATCGCCTCGCGCAGGGAGTCGGTCTCCTCCGCGGTCAGCTTGTCCTCGATCCTGCCGATGATGTGCTTGAGGTCATGGCACTTCATGTTGATGACGTCCATGTTGGCCTTGACGGATTCCAGCTGCAGCTTTTCCTGCTTCATCAGCTGGTTGAGGACGTGGATCTGCTGCTCCCTGTCGTTGGCGGAGAAGATGCCGGCGCAGATGATCAGCACGAAGAAGCCGAAGACGACGCAGAAGGCCTTGATGACGATGCTGAGCGTCAGGCTCTCGGCCTCAAAGGCGCGGCCGACGCAGATCAGGATGTTGACCGTCGCCACCGTGATGATCGACAGCACGACCACGCTGCGGGAGGTGCGCCGGTCGCGGCTGAGGCGGCTTCGCGGCCGGAACAGGCGGCTCAGCAGCAGGAAGCACAGCAGGTGCAGCCCGAAAAACAGGCCCCATTCCCAGCCCGCCGCCAGCTTTTCTGCGCCGTGGAAGAGGGAGATGGTCTCCCGGTCGTTGATGCCCAGCATGTTCTGGACCAGCGGATAGAGCTTGTTGGTCAGCTGATAGGCTGCCATGCCGGAGCAGAAGCAGAGCAGCAGCGCCTCCGCCCGGTCGTTCCAGCAGAAGGCCAGAAAGGCGATGTTGAAGAAGGTGATGGCCAGATAGCACAGCACGCGGACGAACAGGGTGTTGATCTCCGTGTTGAGGATGGCCAGCAGGAAGCACAGCACGACGACTTCCAGCTCCGCGATCAGCAGGCGCAGCGCGAAAAAGGCGCGCTTCTGCAGGCGCTGGGCAAACAGGGAGATGCACAGCTGCGATTCGATAAAGGTCAGAACGAGCGAAAAGGACTCGAAGGTATAGCGGCCGAGCAGCCGCGTCAGCAGATCAAGCATGGCCCTCCCCCATAAAATCGGCGTAGGCGGCCATAAAGGCCTTGCGGCGCGGGTGGCTCATCTCAAAGGCAAGCTCGCCGAGATAGACGCTTTTCCCGTCGATGCGGGTGATCCGGTCCAGATTCACCAGGGTGAAGTTGTTGGGGCGCGCGAAGCCGTGCCCGGTCAGGGCGTTCTCGGCGCTCTTCATCGTCTGGTACTGGCGGAAATCGCCGCTGTCCGTGTGGTAGAGGCAGTGGTGCGAGCTGACCTCGACGTAGGCGATGCGCGCCGGGTCGAGACGGACGAAGCCCAGGTCGGACTTGAGCAGGATATCGCCGCCGCGCGGGCGCAGGCGGTCCAGCGTCCGGGCGAACTTGATGGCGAATTCCTCGTATTTCAGCGGCTTTACGATGAAGTCCGAGGCGGCCACCTCATAGCCGCGGATCGCATACTGGCGCATGCTCGTCACAAAAATGAGCGTGACCTTTTCGTCCTTTTCACGCAGCAGGCGGGCGGCGGACATGCCGTTCATCATCGGCATCATGATGTCCATATAGACGATGTCGCAGTCGCCGCTGTATTTTTCGAGGAAATTGATGACGTTCAGGTGCTGGGTGACCCGGACCGGCAGGGCGTGCTCCGCGCAATAGCGTTCGATACAGGCCTGGAGCTGGTCGGCCTGCGCCTGGTCGTCTTCGATGATGGCGATCTTCGTCACAATTCCCTCACCTCGCTTTCTATAGTAAATATAGCAACTCAGATCGGAAAAGTCAATTCCGGCCTGAGCGGACAGCGAAGGTTATGCGGTGAAAAAGCGAGCTTATGCGGCGGCGGTTGAAGCCGGGAAGAAAAGATATTATAAAGGAAATAACAAGGGGAAGTGTTCCCCTGCGGAAAAAAAGGAGGATACAAAATGAAAAAGATCACCAAGCTTGCAGCAATCGTTCTTGCCCTTGCTCTCGTGCTCGCTCTGAGCGCCTGCGGCGGCGGCAGCGCCAAGGCCGCGAAGATCAGCGGCGTCTACCTCACTCCCGCGAATCTCACTTATCACAACATGCGCCCCCAGTACAACTATTATACCACCACTTTTACCCAGCAGGAGCTGACCCTTATGGATGACAACAGTTACTGCCTGATCGTCTCCTCCTCCACCTTCTCCGCGCTGGAGCTGGCCGAGAGCACCCAGGACGCCAAGGGCAACGAGCGCGACAATGCCATCACCAAGTTCTACGGCACCTACACCTCCAAAGTCAATGATCTGGACGAGGATCTGCTGGATGTGACCCTGTCCAAGCCCACCCGCGTGGTCAAGAGCGTTGATCAGAACTACTGGCTCGACACCGACAACTGGACCGACAACGCCGCCAAGAAGGTCATTCCCGCAGCCGGCGTCGATCCCAAGACCGGTGCTCCCATCGTCGACGAGAACGCCCAGCCCTGGACTGCTGCCCAGTATCTGGAGAGCGTTGCCTTTGCCGAGACCAGCATCCAGGTCAACCAGAAGAGCGCAAGCTTTGACTTCACCGACACCATCGTCGGCTGAGTAAAAAGAGTCGGAGAAAAGATCGATGAAAAAGACGAACTTTTGGCGGGGCATGACGGCGCTGTTTACGCTGCTGTTCGCCCTGGCCATGTTCGGTCAGGCGCTGGCCTTCCATCGGGAAGGGGATGTGAACCTGTTTTTGGGCACGCTCCCTCCCGCGATGGAGGTTTCGGATGACACGAACTACTATCCCTCGTCCTTTGAGACCAAGGACGAAATGCGCACCGCCCTGCAGGCGCACCTGATCCAGGCCCAGGAGGAGGGCAGCGTGCTTCTGCGCAACGAAAACGGGGCTCTGCCTCTCACGGGCAGCGAGTCTGTCACCCTCTTCGGCTTTGCGGCAGCCAGCCCTGTGTATCACGGCGGCTCCGGCGGTCCCTCCAACAGCGGCGTGAACCTGTATGACGCTCTGAAGGAAGCGGGCGTCAACGTCAATGAGACGGTGTATAACGCCATTGTCGCCGCCGGCGGCACCCGCACCAAGACCGGCCTCATCGGCGAGATCCCCGTCAGCGCCTATCAGGGCACCGAGAGCTCCTTCGCCTCCTACGGCGACGCGGCCATCTATGTCATGAGCCGCTTCGGCGGGGAGGAGGGCGACCTGAACCACGGCCTGCAGAACGATTGGCAGGAAGGTCCCGCCATTCGCGAGCTGGCCCTCCATGAGGAAGAGATCGCCACCCTGGAGATGATCCGCGAGGCCGGCTTCAAGAAGGTCATCGTGGTGCTCAACTCCGGTTATGCCATGGAGCTTGGCGAGCTGCCCGAATACGGCGTGGACGCCATCCTCTGGATCGGCTATCCCGGCAACTACGGCATGTACGGCGTTGCCAACATGCTCACCGGCAAGGCCGACCCCTCCGGCCGCAACGTGATCACCTACGCGGCCAACTCCCTCTCCTCCGCCGCCATGCAGAATGCCGGCGACTTCACCTTCACCAACCTGACGGGCCTCTACAAGAACAAGTACCTGGTCTATGCCGAGGGCATTTACGTGGGCTACAAGTACTATGAGACCCGCTACCAGGACGAGGTGCTGGGCGTAAACAACGCCGTCTCCGCCAAGGGCGCCTACATGGGCGACGAGTGGCACTATGACGACGAGATGGTCTACAGCTTCGGCGAGGGCGAGAGCTATGCGGACTTCACCGTGGAGCTCAAGAGCCTGGACTGGGACCGGACCAGCCACACCGTCACCGCTCAGGTGAACGTCACCAACAACGGCGGCTTTGAGGGCAAGTCCAAGTACCCGGTGCAGCTCTACGTCTCCCTTCCCTGGGAGCCGGGCCAGGCTGAGAAGAGCGCCATCCAACTGGTGGACTTCGCCAAGACCGGCTATCTCTCCGCCGGCGAGAGCGAGACGGTGACGATCACTGTTTCCGACTATCTCTTTGCCGCCTATGACCAGAACGCCGTCAACGGCGCGGACAGCTCCAAACAGGGCTGCTACGTGTTCGACGCGGGGGACTATTACTTCTCCGTGGGCAACGGCGCTCACGACGCGCTGAACAATGTCCTCAAGGCCAAAGGCGCTGATGTGGAGGGCAATGCGGACAACACCGTGAAGGTGACCCTGGACGCCCTGGACAACACGACCTGGGCCGTGTCTCCTTACACGGGCGCGGTGGTGTCCAACCACTTTGAAGACCGCGACATCAACTACTTCATCCCCGGCACCGTCACCTATCTGACTCGCGGGGACTGGGAGACCTTCCCCGAGGCGGTGACGGACCTGACGGCCACGCCGGAGATCCAGGATCTGATGGAGAACTTCCAGTACGAAAAGCCCGCGGACGCGCCGGACATCAGCGTGTACAAGTACAAGCAGGACAACGGCATCTCCTTCATCGACATGAAGGACGTGGCCTTTGACGACAACGAGACCTGGGACGCCTTCATCGACCAGCTGACCGTGACGGAGCTGGCGCAGATCGTGGGCGACAAGATGGGCCTGGATACGATCCCCTCCATCGACTTCCCGGCCTACGCCGGCGGCGACGGACCGGACGGCTACCAGGCCGGCGGCGTGCTCTTTGCCGCCGAGATGGTGGACGCCTCCGCCTTCAACAAGGAAGTCATCGAAAAGCGCGGCGACTTCTTTGCCGAGGAGAGCTTCTGGCTGGGCTTCCGGCACACCTACGCCCCCGGCGGCAACATCCACCGCACGCCTTACTCCGGCCGCAACTTCGAGTACTACTCGGAGGACGCGATCCTGAGCTACATCTGCGGTGAGATCCAGACCCGGGCCATGGCGCAGAAGGGCCTGGTGGGCACCTTCAAGCACTTCTGCGGCAACGACCAGGAGACCAACCGCCACGGCGTGGCGGAGTTCATGACCGAGCAGACCTACCGGGAGGGCCCGATGAAGGGCTTTGAGGGCGGCCTGCAGAAGGATCACTCTCTGGGCACCATGACGGCCTACAACCGCATCGGCTGCATCCCCACCGCCTCGGACTACGAGACGATGACCACGGTGCTGCGGGGCGAATGGGGCTTCACGGGCATCAACATGACCGACTCCTCCAAGGACTCGGCAAGCTACATGGGCACAGGCGACGCGCTGTATGCCGGCACCAACCAGTTCAACAACGACCCGGGCCGCGTGCCGGAGGCCTCCAACTACCTGACCAAGGATCGGGACGGCTTCATCTGGGGCAAGCTCCGGGAAGTGGCAAAGTATTATCTGTATTCCATGAGCCGCTCCAACCTGGTCAACGGCCTTGCCAAGGAAGTGCCGGTTGCGGATTACACCCCCTGGTGGAAGCCTGCGATGATTGGCCTTGACGTGGCCCTGGGCATCCTCACGGCGGGCAGCTGTGCGCTGTTCCTGCTCTCGTGGAACAAGGCCCGAAAGGAGGAGAAGGCATGAAAAAGCTCTTTGTAAACCGGAAGCCCGGCTTCTGGATCGCCTTAGCCGCGGCTCTGATCGGCCTGGTTGGCGCGGTGGCATACCTGATCGTCTATGCGGGCACGGCGGACCCCACCACGGGTGAATGGGACCGGGTGTTCAAGTGGCTGGTCTTTGCCCTCGCTCTCGGCGGCGGCCTGGTCTGCTGCGCGGGCGAGGCGCTGCGGCTGCGCATCACGCCTATTGTGGCTGGCGCGTGCTTTGCCGTGGCGCTGGGCATGCACCTGGTGGAGACCGCCTACCCTCTGGCCGACGTTCTCACCAAGGTTCCCTTCTTCGGCGGAAACCCCAGCCTCGCCATCGCTTTTTCCGTCGTCTTTGCCCTGGCCGCCCTTCTCAACATCGTCTCCGCGTTTATGGAGCATAACGCAAAAGTATGCTGAAAAAATAATAGGAGGAACACAACTTGAAAAAGATCTTTGCACTGATCCTGGCACTCTGCATGGTCCTGGCTCTGGCCGCCTGCGGAGATAGCAACAGCAGCACCCCCGCTGCTGAAGACAAGACTCCCGCTGCGGAGGAGAATGCTCCCGCCGCCAGCAAGACCTTCCAGTTCGAGGGCAAGTTTGAGGAGCAGGGCGAATATGCCTCCATGCTCAACAACGCTTTCCTTCTGACCCTTGGCGAAGACGGCAAGGCTGTCTGCGACAAGTACGCCTTCTCCAACTACGACGCCTCTGACGCCGCCACCAACCCCACTTACACCCAGAGCTACCTCTCCGGTACCTGGAAAGAGGTGGAGAAGGACGGCGTGCCCTGCCTGCAGATCAAGCTGGCTTACGTTGACGCTGCCGGCAACGAGAGCAACGGCAGCACCAGCTACGCCTATGACGTGGCCGGCGAGTACTCCTTCGACATGACCTACCCCGTTACCCCCGGCCAGTCCTACACCCGCACCGCCACCATGACCGGCAAAGAGGGCAGCCTCTATGCCGACGCCAACGCCTTCATCCAGGCTTACAAGGTCGAGTTCACCGCTCCCGAGAGCATCGGCCAGTTTGTTGACGAAGAGCACGGCGCCACCGCTTACCTCCAGCAGGACGGCACCCTGCTGCTCTACGCCGGCTACGACAAGTTCGCCGACGGCAAGTGGAGCGTGGATGAAGAGGGCGTGAAGATCTCCGTCGCCGGCTCCTCCGTCGAGGTCGCCAACGAGGGCAGCACCGCCGCCTTCTCTGTGGACCGCACCATGGGCGACGTCTCCGTCACCTACAACTTCGTCTGCTCCGACGTCACCGCTCTCGGCACCCCCGAGATCGCTGAGGACGCCCCCTACACCTTCGCCATGGACATGGGCGGCAACGCCACCACCGCCGAGCTGCGCCTCGGCGACGACGGCATCGGCACGCTGAAGGTCTTCATGGACATCCCCGTCACCTACACCAGACTCGGCGACGCCGTGATCCTGGAGGCCGACGGTGAGCTCGAAGGCTATGCCGCCTCCATCTGGGAGAACATCAGCCACGCCTTCCTCCTCAACGAGGATCGCAGCATGCTCGCCATCGTCAACGCCTGGGACGCCGACGGCCTTGTGCTGATTGCCCTGGACGAGACCAACATGAAGGTGCAGTTCCCCGCATACGGCATGGAGCGCGACGGCTTCACCTACACCCTCTCTGAGGACGGCACGCAGCTGACCGTCACCGCGCCCGACGAGGAGACTCTGGGTGCGTTCAGCCAGGTCTGGGCCGGCGCCGGCGCCGAGAACTGGACCATCGACGGCAACACCGCCGCCAAGGCCTGAGTGCCGTTTTCCAACAGCTTCACCCATTCCGGGGCGGGCCGATCGCCCGCCCCGCTTTTAAAAGGAGGAACAAATGAAAAAAGGCTTGCTCTGGAAAATCCTGACACCGATCCTCGCGGTCCTCATGATCGTCTCGATCGTCGCGATCCCGGTGACCAACTCCTTCGCCAACGCGATCAACGTGGCGCTCGGCGCGAAGACCCAGGAGATCGTGCCCGAAGAGGGCGCCAGCGTCTATTTCGTGTCCAACTACGACAGCGAAGAGGATCTGGTCGCCTTTGAAAAGCAGCTCTGCCGCGACATCGAGTCCGAGGGCGCCGCGCTGCTGGTCAACCGCGACAACACGCTCCCGCTCGCCGCGGGCACCAAGTTCACCACCTTCTCCCAGTCCAGCTTCAATCTGCTCTACGGCGGCACCGGCTCCGGCCAGGTGTCCGCGGACGACGCCGTCACGCTCAAGAGCGCCTTCGACGAGGTCTTCGGCGCGGACAGCGTGAACCCCGAGCAGTGGAAGTTCTACGCCACCGCGGGCTACAAGCGCGTCAATGCGGCCACCACCGGCGGCAACCAGGGCCAGTACCGCATCAATGAGGTGCCCTGGGACAAATACCCCGAAGCGCTGAAGAACACCTGGGCCAGCTACGGCGACGTGGCGCTGGTGGTCCTGGCCCGCTCCGGCGGCGAGGGCGCCGACCTGCCCTCCGGCCTGGCCGAGCTGGAGCCCTATATGACCGACGGCGACTACCTGCGCTTGTGCCAGGAGGAGATCGACATGTTCTCCAACCTGGAAAAGCTCAAGGCCGACGGCACCTTCAAGAAGATCGTCGTCCTGCTCAACTCCTCCAACGCCCTGCAGCTCGACTTCGTCGATGACTACGGTATCGACGCTGTGCTGTGGATCGGCGACGTCGGCATGACCGGTATCTACGGCGTGGCCGACATCCTGGCCGGCAAGGTCAACCCCTCCGGCCGTATCGTCGACACCTTCCTCAAGGACAACCACTCCGCCCCCGCCATGGCCAACTTCGGCGCCTACCCCTGGACCAACGGCAGCGACTACGGCGTGGCCACCGCGCAGAACAACACCGACCCCGGCATCGACAAGTGCAACATGAACTATGTCGTCTACCAGGAGGGCATCTACGTCGGCTATCGCTACTATGAGACCCGCTACGAGGACGCCGTCCTCGGCCAGGGCAACGCCGGCGACTGGAACTACGACGACTGCGTCGCCTTCCCCTTCGGCTACGGCCTGAGCTATACCGACTTTGAGTATTCCAACTTCAAGATCGCCGACGAGGGCGACACCATCACCGTCGACGTCGACGTCAAAAACGTCGGCGGCGTGGACGGCAAGCACACCGTCCAGATCTACTTCCAGTCCCCCTATACCGACTACGACCGGCAGAACCTGGTCGAGAAGGCCGCCGTGGAGCTCTGCGGCTTCGACAAGAAGATGATCGGGGCCGGCGACACCGAGCACTTCACCATCACCGTGGAGAAGGAAGATCTCACCAGCTATGACGCCAACGGCGCGAAGACCTACATCCTCGACGACGGCGACTACTACTTCACCGTCGGCCGCAACGCCCACGACGCGATCAACAACATCCTCGCGGCGAAGGGCGCTGCCGTGGACGGCAAGGCGG
>JAEEGI010018765.1_pt1 | contig 14027 bp, 4 predicted proteins | sample 8958751 | NCBI WGS metagenome assembly JAEEGI01 (sample SAMN16246545, study PRJNA631951) | gut metagenome | biome: gut microbiome; feature: rumen; material: KS-attached | host: Bos | place: Iran: Karaj | collected 2018-10
CATCCTGCGTCGATGTGCGCTGCCATTGACGCGTTCTGCGACCGGACGGGGCAGGAGCGCCCCGCGAACCATGCGGCCTGCATCCGCACGGTCTTCGAGAGCCTGGCGATGCGCTATCACGAAGTGCTGCAGCAGATCGTGCGCATTTCCGGCCACCCTGTGGATATGCTCCATATCATCGGCGGCGGTTCCAAGAACCGCATGCTCAACCGCTTTACCGCCAACGCTACCGGCAAGACGGTAGTGGCGGGTCCTGCCGAGGCCACGGCCATCGGCAACGTGCTGCTCCAGGCCTTCGCTGCCGGACGGGTGAAAGACCTCCATGCGATGCGGGCCCTGGTAGGCGCGAGTTTCCCGACGGAAGTCTATACGCCCGGCGCTACGACGGCCTGGCACAATGGATACAAAAAATACCTAAAGATACTGCGATGAAACGTTTCCTTTCAGCGGTCTTACTGGCAAGCCTGCTCGTGCTGGGCTGCGACCGTATGAAAGAAGGTCCTTTCCGCGTTACGGACCTTCAGGTGGATTATATGACCACTCCGCTCGGCATCGACGAGCCGGCGCCCCGCTTCAGCTGGAAAATGGAGAGCGAACGCTACGACCAGCGGCAGACGGCCTGCCGGGTCGTGGTCACCGATGCTTCGACCGGCGAGACGGTGTGGGTCTCGGATCCGCATCCCTCGGATATTTCGGTCGGGCTGATGTATGCGGGCCAGACGCTGAAACCCCGGACCCGCTACGACTGGGACGTGACGGTCTGGAATGCCGAATCCGATTCGGTCAAGGCCAGTTCCTGGTTCGAGACCGGCCTGATGGACAGCGGCTGGTCGGATGCCCGGTGGATTTCCAGCGGTCAGGCGCATTTCTCGAAGTATCGTTCCCACTATGTCATCGATTTCGATGTGGCGCTGCCGGATGGAAGCCAGGAGGCGGATTTCCTGTTCTGCTGGCGCGACAGCGAGAACTACCTGCGCATGAAGCTGCGCCGTGAAGGCAGCGTACCCGTATTCTCGATCAGCCACAAGGCAGGAAGCGTGGATTCGCTCGATTATGAAAAATCGCTCAAAGGCTATGTGACCAACGCACAGCTTGCGCTGGGGACGCATGTGCAGCTGCGCGTAGTGGGCGAGGACTATGCACACGGCTACAAGATCTGGCCCTCGGTCGGAGGTAGTTTACTGGTGAAGGAGCCTGTTGTCGTCCATCCGTTCCTTCAGGACGGTTATATGCCGTACTGCCGCTTCTATCAGCTGGGCTTCGACCAGCCTGCAGGCAGCGCTGCCACGTTCTCCAATCTCACTATAAGCGAGCGGGTTTGGAATACCACGCTCTACAAGAGCGATGCTTCCTACGCGGTGGCAGGCGGCGAACGGAAGATCCTTTCGCCTGCCGAGGAGAGCGGCGAGCCGATGCTCCGCAGGGGGTTCGAGGTCAAGAACAATCTCGTCTCCGCCCGGCTTTACACCACGGCCCGCGGCATCTATGAATACGAAGTCAACGGCAAACGGATGGCCGACGACTGGTTCAATCCCGGTTCGAGCGACTACCGTTACCGGATCTTCTACAATACCTACGACATCACGCCGCTGCTCAAGAAGGGCCGCAACGTCATCGGTGCCCGCCTGGGCGCCGGCTGGTACAGCGACTTCACCGGATTCGCCACGGCCTGGCAGGACCAGTTCGGCACGGAGCTCTCCCTCCTGGCCAAGATCGTACTGCGCTACGGAGACGGACACGAGGAAGTGATCGTTTCCGACGACAGCTGGAAGGCCTTCAACGGCGGGCCGATCCTGAGCGACAGTTTCCAGAACGGCGAAGACTACGACGCCCGCCGCGAGCTTCCGCTCTGGAGCGACGTCCGTCTCGACGATTCGGCATGGCAGCCGGCCACGGTGGTGGCGGCACCCACCGACAGCGTCAAGATTGTGTATTACATCGGTTCGCCCATCCGCAACCAGCTGGTTCTCAAGGCGGTCTCCGTTTCGGAGCCCAAACCGGGCGTGTTCGTCTACGACATGGGACAGAATATGGTGGGCGTTCCCCGCATCCGCCTGGAGGGCGAAAGGGGTTCGGAAGTGACCTTCCGTTACGGTGAGATGATCTATCCCACCGAAGTACCGGAAGATCCGCTCCCGCCGCTGACGGCGGAAGTTTATGCCGAACGCAAGGGACTTGCCTATACCGACAACTATCGCGGCGCCCTTTCCACCGACCACTACATCCTCAAAGGGGGAGGACCGGAAACCTTCCAGCCTCATTTCACGTTCCACGGCTTCCGCTACATCGAGGTCCACGGATTGAAGGAAGCGCTTCCGCTCGAAAGTGTGGAAGGCCTCGTGCTGGCATCCGTCGACCGTCAGACCAGTGGTTTCGAATCTTCTGATGCCGATGTGAACCGGCTCTATGAGAACATCGTCTGGGGTCAGCGCGGAAACTTCCTGTCCATCCCGACCGACTGTCCTCAGCGCGACGAGCGTATGGGCTGGACGGGCGATGCGCAGGTCTTCGTGCGCAGCGCGACCTACAACATGAACGTCGATCCTTTCTTCACCCGCTGGTTCCAGTCCTTCCGGGACATTCAGGGCGAGAACGGCAGCTACTGCGATTTCGTGCCGAAGGTCGGCCAGCCGCCGTACGGCTCCGACAAGGGCGGCGGCGCCATGGGCTGGATGGAAGCCGGCGTGATCATCCCCTGGCAGATTTATCTCCAGTACGGTGACACGCGCTTCATCGAGGAGCATTACGATTCGATGAAAGCCTATATGGACTATCTGCAGCAGCGGGCCGTGGGCGATATCCAGCCGGGCAGTGGCTATGGCGACTGGGTGGCGGTCGAGCACACCAACTCGCCGCTTACCAATACGGCCTATTACGGCTACGATGCGCTGCTGATGGAGAAGATGGCCTCGGCCATCGGCAAGCACGCCGATGCCCAGCGTTACGCCGAACTCCACGCTCGGATTAAGAAGGCCTTCAACCGGGAGTTCGTCGGCCCCGACGGCATCACGAAGGAATCGCGCCACGTTCCGCCGTACCAGGAATGGATCGCCGGCAGTTCCGACAATAAGTTCAAGGCCAATACCCAGACTTCGTACGTCGTGCCGCTTCAGGCCGAACTCTTCGACGAGCAGCACAAGCCGCTCGCAGTGCAGAATCTCGTAGACAACGTGGCTTCCCACGGCTACAAGCTCACCACCGGCTTCATCGGGACGCCTTATATCAACCTGGTGCTCTCGAAGGAAGGCTACGACACCGTTGCCTACAAGTTGTTCGAGCAGCGGGGGTACCCGTCCTGGCTGTATCCTGTGTTGCAGGGCGCAACCACGATGTGGGAGCGTTGGAATTCCTATACCATCCTGCAGGGATTCGGACCGGTGGACATGAACTCGTTCAACCACTATTCCTTCGGTGCCATCGAGGAATGGATGTTCTCCTACATGCTGGGTATCCGGCCGGTCGAGTCAGATCCGGGCTACCACAGCTTCGTGCTTTCCCCGCGCGTTGGCGGTTCCTTCACGTTCGTCCGCGGTCATTTCGATTCCGTGTACGGCCGCATCGAGAGCGCCTGGCAGATAACGGAGGAAGGCACCCGCTTCGACTTCACGGTTCCTGCCAATACGCGGGCGCTGCTGACGCTTCCTGTTTCGGACGATTCCAAGGTGGACGTCCTGCACGGTGCGGAATATGCCGTGGAAGGCACGCGTCCCGGAAGTTACGAACTGCCTTCCGGCAAATACAGTTTCCTGGTCCTGTAACGCATTATGACAAAGAGATTCTGCATCCTCATCACCACACTGCTGCTGGCTGTGCCCAAGTCCTGGGCGCAGGACCTGGAGCCGTTCATCTTCATGCCGCAGTGGACGGCCCAGGCCCAGTTCGCCGGTTACTACGTGGCGTTGGAAAAAGGCTTCTACGCCGAAGAAGGACTTGATGTGCGGATTGAGCATCCGTCCGAGACCCTTCCTGTGTACGAAAGGCTCCGCAACGGTACTTGCGACGCCACGACCCTCCAGCTGGTCCAGGCGATGGAATTGATGGACACGGATGTCCAACTGGTCAATATCCTGCAGACTTCGATGGAAAACGGGCTGGTGATCGTTTCGCGCCACGGTCAGGATCCCATGACCCTGCGTGGAGCAAGGGTGTCGACCTGGCGCGTCGGCTTCGACCAGATAGCCGAATGCATGTCGGCGGAGCGGAAGCTCGATTACGAATGGGTCCAGGCAGCTGATTTTCTTAACCTTTTCATCGCGGGAGCCGTGGATGCGGCCTTGGCCATGTCCTACAACGAATACTACCAGATCCTGCAGACCGGCTTGCTGGAGCCCGGCAAGGGCGTATTCCGTTTTTCGGAAAACGGCTTTGACATCCAGGAAGACGGGATCTATATGACGCGCGAGAATTATGGCAAGAATCCCGGGCGGGCCCAGCGTTTTGCACAAGCGAGCCGAAAGGGGTGGGAATGGACTGCGGAGAACCCCGACGAGGCGCTCGACATCGTGATGAAATATACGGCCCGGGGTTACATTGCAACCAACCGGATCCTGCAGAAACTGATGCTCGACGAGATCCTGCGTCTCCAACTCGCAAAGGATTCGGGAGAACGGGAATTCCGCCTGCGGCCGGAGATGGTGGAAGCCGCCTCCGAACTGATGTATAAGAATGGCATGCTGCGCCGCAAAATCGCGATGGAGGAACTGCTGCCATGAAACTGAACCGATTCCGTGATTCCCTGGCCATGCGCACAAGCGCGTGGGTCGTATTGGGGGCAGGGTTGCTGTTCCTCGGTACATTGACTTATCTCTTCCACCGGACGGGTATCGCCGTCAAGCGCGAGGCTTCGAACCGGGCGGTTCAGGTGCTGGACAACACGGCACTTCGTGTCAGCGGCATCATGGAGGATGTCGAGCTGGCTGCCAACAATCTGGAATGGCTTGTCCTGCGCGACATCGCCGATCCGGAAGCCGCCGTCCTGTATGCCAACCAGGTTGTGCGCAACAATCCCGACCTGAACAGTTGTTCCATCTCCTTCGAGCCGTATCATTATCCGGAGAAGGGACTTTTCTATTCCATTTTCGCCTATCGGACCGAGGATGGTCAGATCGAGTGGGAGCAGGAAGGCGACGAAGGCTACCAGTATTTCTACAAGAACTGGTATTTGCTGCCCAAGTTGCTGGAAAGGCCTTGCTGGACAGAACCTTATGATGACGCGGAGTCCGATGCGGACCGCAAGATGGGAACGCACATGATGGTGTCGTATTGCCGGCCGCTTTTCGACCCGGATGGCGAGTTCGTGGGCTCCATTTCCCTCGATATCTCGCTCAAATGGCTGTCGGAGACCATCTCCGGCGTGAAGCCCTATCCCAATTCCTACAGCATCCTGGTCGGACACGGGGGGACATATCTGGTCCATCCCAATCCGGACAAGCTTTTCTACCAGACGCTCTTTACCGACGGGCTCATCAACCCGGACCCTGAAAAATATGCACTGGGACAGTCGATGCGCAGGCAGGAGGAAGGCATGCGGGAGATGACGATCGATGGCGTCAAGAGTTATGTTTATTACAAGCCCATTGAAATCAACGGCTGGAGCCTGGCCATCGTCTGTCCCGAGAGCGATATTTTCGCCGGCTTGAACCGCATGCGCCGCCAGGTCGGCTGGAATATGCTGCTGGGACTGCTCCTGTTGTTCCCGCTCCTTGCCTGGCTCATCCATAAGCAGTTGTCTCCCTTGCGGGGACTGGCCATCGAGGCCGATTCCATCGCTTCGGGCGACCTGGAGCATCAACTGGAGCCTGTTGAACGGACGGATGAGATCGGCGTGCTGAACCAGTCATTCCGGAACATGCAGTCTTCCCTGGTGCGGCATATCGAGGACCTGACTGCGGCGACTGCCTCCCGGGAGCGTATGGAACGGGAACTCCAGATCGCCCGCAACATCCAGATGGCGATGGTGCCGCACGACTTCCCTTCGCGCAAGGATATAGACCTGTACGCTTCGATGATGCCGGCCCGTGAAGTGGGCGGTGACCTCTACGATTTCTGCATCGTCAACGAGAAGTTGTACTTCTGCCTGGGCGATGTCAGCGGAAAAGGCGTGCCAGCCAGCCTGTTGATGGCCGTTGCCCGGGGCATGTTCCGCATCCTGGCCAAGCAGGCGCTGCAACCGGCCGAAATCGCCCGCCAGATCAACGAGATGTCGTCGGAAGAAAACGAACAGATGATTTTCGTGACGATGTTCATCGCCTCGATCGACCTGTCGAGCGGTGTCATGGAGTTTTGCAACTGTGGTCACAATGCGCCCGTCATGCTTTCCGGAAAGGGCGGCAAACCTGCGTTCCTCGACTGCAAGCCCAATATGGCTATCGGAATCCAGCAGGGCTTTGCCTTTGAGGGACAACGGATCGAGAATGTCAAGGGAAAGCCTTTGTTCCTCTATACCGACGGTCTGAACGAAGCCGAGAACCGGCAGAAGGAGGAATTCGGCAACGAAAAGATGCTCGAAGTCCTGGGCGAAGACAAATTCGTGGACGCCCGTACGACGGTCGAAAAAATGTGTCAGGCCGTCGCGCTCCACGTTGACGATGCGGAAGCAAGCGACGACCTGACGATGCTCTGCGTCAAGGTTTCCTAGACGCTCAGACTTCGAAATAACGCAACGAAGCAAGCATGTCGAAGACCATGTCGACATAGCTGCTCGAGGTTTCGTTCCAGCGGAATCCGAGCCGGTGCAGGACCTGCATCGTGAAGTCGTTCGAGGCGGGATTGGTGATCATCTTCGCTCCGCCCGGCGTGGTCATGTAGGCCAGGATGCTCGAGAGTACCTGGGCTTTCTGCGGGTCGGCTTTCGCCTCTTCCATCCGCTGCAGGAAAGCGTCGTATTCCACATAGGCGATGCGGCTGCCGTCGTCGAGCCGGATTCTCGCCAGGATGTCGTCCATCGGGATCAGGTGGTCGTTCGACACGTTGAACACGCAGTTGGCGCGGGGCGTACCCGACAGCAGGACGATGGCCCGTGCGGTCTCGTCGATGGGTGAGAATTCCATCCGTGACTGGAGCAAGGCATAAGGGCAGACACCCAGCATCCGGTAGGCCTTGATGCGGCCCATCGTCGTGTTGGCGTTGAGGTTCATCTGGAATTCTCCGTCGGAAGCGCGGGGCGAAAGGTTGCCGGCGCGCATGATCTTGGCATCGAGCGTGCCTGCGGCCATGTGTTCAAGCACCAGCCTTTCGGCCAGGAACTTGGATTGGATGTACTGGTTGTCGGTCAGCTGTCCGAACCAGAGTTCCTGTTCGGTGAGGAAGTGGGGTGTGTCACCTTCCGCCATGCCGGCTACGCTCTCGGTCGAGACCTGGATGAGCCGGGCGCCCGTCTTTTCGCAGAAATCCACCAGGTTTTTCACACCGCCGTAGTTGATGCGCTCGATGTCATCGCCCTTGGAGAAATGCTTCACGTTGGCGGCGCAGTTGATGACCAGGTCGAACTTCGTTTCCGAGGCCGCAAGCGCCTCGAAATCTTCGGGATGGGTGATGTCGCCCTCGACCACGCGGATGCGCTTGCCGATCTGCAGGCGGTATTTCTTCTCGAAATAGTAGACCAGCATCTCGGCCAGGCGCCTTTCGGCCGTCAGTTCGCCCTTGCCGCGCAACTGGCACCAGATGGTCGTGCCCCGGCCGGTCTGTTCCAGCAGTTCACGCAGCACGTGTACGCCGAGGAAACCCGTGGCGCCGGTCAGCAGGATGTTCTTGCCCAGCGGCTGCGGCTTGCCGGCGAGCGCTTCGAGCGTGTTGTGCGAAAGCAGTTCGTCGATGGCCGTGTAGTCATATTTCTTCAGTTCGCTGTCGGAAAGCGGTGCACCGGTCGCTTCGGTTTCGTTGCCCGACAGATGGGCGGCCAGTGCCCTGGCGGTAGGATAGATGAAGACTTCGCCGTAGCTGAATTTCAGGCCGCGTTTCTCGGCTTCGACCAGGACGTTGGTCACCATCAGCGAGGAACCGCCCAGGTCGAAGAAGTTGTCGAGTGCGCCGACGCGTTTCAGGTCGAGCACCTGCGCGAAGACTTCGCAGAGCGTGCGTTCGGTGTCGTTTTCCGGCTCCACGTAGTTTTCGTCTGTTGAGGAGACGGGGGCGGGCAGGGCCTTCCGGTCTACTTTCTGGTTGACATTGAGCGGGATACTGTCGATCTGCATGAAGGCTGCCGGGACCATGTAAGGCGGCTTGCGTTCCAGGATGAACGCCGAGAGGGCCTTGGTGTCGAGCGTACCGTCCATTACGATGTATGCTGCGATGAACTTGCCGCCCGAAGGGGCGTCGAAAGCCTGTACGGTGACGTCTTTCACGCCGGGGAATTCCCGGATGACGGCTTCGACCTCCTTGGTCTCGACGCGGAAGCCGCGGATCTTGACCTGTCCGTCGTTGCGGCCCACGAACTCGATGTTGCCGTCGGGACGGTAGCGCACGATGTCGCCGGTGCGATACACGCGGTCGTACGGCGCTTTCTGGTCGAAAGGATTGGCAATGAAGGTCTCTTGCGTCTTTTCAGGACGGTTGAGATAGCCGCGGCTGACCTGCGGACCGCTGATCCACAGTTCGCCGGCGGCGCCGACCGGGAGCCGGCGACCGCAGTCGTCGACCACGTAGAGCCGCAGGTTGTCGAGCGGGTGTCCGATGGGGATGTTCGCCTCTTTCTTCCGGACGTCGAAGATGGTCGAGAAGATGGTGCATTCCGTGGGGCCGTAGCCGTTGTGGAAGGCATAGGAAGGCGGATCGATCGACACGAGTTTCTCACCGCCTACCGACAGGTGCTTCAAAGCAGGATTGCCCGGGAAGTTACGGGCGAACATCACGCCCACCTGCGTGGTCATGAAGCTGTGGGTGATGCGGTTGTCGGTGATGAAGGCGCTCAGTTCGGACATGTCGTGCCGCGTCTCTTCCGGAATGATGTGGACGCTGGCGCCGCTGGTCAGGGCGGGGTAGAGGTCCATCATACAGGCGTCAAAGCCGAAACTGGCGTAGGCAGCCACGCGGCAGTCGGGGGTCAGGCCATAGTAGTTCCGGTACCAGGCGCAGAAATTCACCAGGTTGCGGTGCTCCAGCATACAGCCTTTCGGCACACCGGTTGATCCGGATGTATAGAGCAGGATGAAAAGACTATCGGGTGCGGGACCTTCGGGCACGGGGCCTTCTCCCAGGCCGGCGATTTCGTCGGTCAGGATCACGGGGCCTTTGTAATCCTTGAGGAGCGGCCGCAGATCCTTCTCTGCGATCAGCAGGCGGGCGGAAGCGTCCTGGATCATGAAATTGAGGCGCTCCTGGGGATACGACGGGTCCAGCGGCTGATAGGCACAACCTGCCTTGAGCGCGCCGAGCGCCGTGACGGCCATCATCTGGCTGCGTCCGATCAGGATGGAGACCACGTCTTCGCGGCCGAGCCCCTTAGCTGCGATGGCCGAGGCCAGGCGGTCGGTCAGGCGGTCGAGTTCGCCGTAGGAGAGTGTGATGTCCTCATAGGAGACTGCCGGCGCTTCGGGCCGGGCGGCTGCCTGTGCGCGGAAGAGCGACACGATGGTCTGTTTCGTGTCGACCTTGAGGGTATGGTTGTTGAAGCCATCCAGCGTCTTGATCCGGTCGCCGTCGACCAGGGCGAGGGCGTCGAGCGGACCGTCGGAGAGCATTCCCCGCATCAGGGTTTCCATCGCATCGGCGAACGACTGCATCAGTCCTTCGCTGAAGCGGGTCTTGTCGTATTCCAGGGCGATATACTCTTCCCCTTCCTTTCCGTCGATGAAGATGCTCAGGGGGAACTTGGGCGTGCCGATCTCGAGGTTCTCACTTTCGACCTCCCGGCCGTCCACTTCATAGCGGGTCAGGACACCGACCTGGTAGGCGAGCATGATCTGCGGCTGGAAACCGTAGTCCGCCGCAACCTGCGCGAACGGATAGGATTCGTGCTGCAGCGTCGTGGAGAATAACCTGTCGGTTTCCTTCAGGTAGTCGTCCACGTTGCCGTGCCCGATGTCACTGGCGAGGGCCAGCGTGTTGACGAACATACCCAGCGTGTCGGCGGTGCGCATGTCGCTGCGGCCGTTGCTGATGGTACACATATAAACCTTCCGGCTGCCGCAGAAGGCCCCGACGGCCAGATAGGCTGCAGCCAGATAGTAGCTTGCGTGGGAGATGCCCAGGTCGAGGCAGCGCTGCGCGATGTCGGCGCCGACCCGCTTGGTGAGCAGCGCTTCCCGTCCGGGGCCTTCGGCCTCCAGGTCGGGAAGGATGCCGCTGGCTCCTTCACAGCCGGCCATCTGCCCGGCGAAGAAGTCACGCGCGGCGGCGAAGGCTTCACTTTCCCGCGCTTCCAGCTGGTCTTGCGCGTAGTCGAAATAGGTGTAATTCTCCGGTACGGGATCCTTGCCGCTGAGCGCCTCTGTCAGCTGGGTGATGAAGATGTCGTAGGAGCGGCCGTCGAATACCAAGTGATGGAAATCCGTGAACAGGTAGAGCCCGTCGCCGCTGCGCACCACGGCAACGTGGTACAGCGGTCCTTCCGACAGGTTGAACGGCTGTTTGAAATGGGTCTTGTAGGCATCGAACTGTTCGGGCTCTACTGTTTCGCATTCCACGTGCGGAGCCGCGTCGGAAGGTACCTGGACGACCTGGCCGTCGCGTGTCTCGAAATGCGCGTTCAGCGCAGGATGACAGCGGATCAGTTCTTCTACCGCCTTGCAGACCGTCTCGGAACTGAGCGAAGCGGGGAGTGTCCACATCATCGGAATGTTGTAGATTGTCTCCTGCGGTGCCTTCATGCAGTCGAAATAGACGCCCGACTGCTGGAATGTGAGCGGCTGCGGCGAGTCGGCGCGGTGCAGTGACCGGCTCTCTTGAGGACCTTGTCCGGCGATCAGAGCCTTGAGCACTTCGTTCTCGATGCTCTGCAGGGAGGCCGTCCGGACGAAGGAATCCATGTTCATCTGGACGCCATATTTCTTGTAGATCTCCGTGGCCAGACGCAGCGCGGAGAGCGAGGTAAGGCCGTAGTAGATCAGCGGTTCGGTGAGGGAGATGCCGTCGATGTGGACGGTCTCGGAGATCAGGTCGGCAATTTCCTGTTCCAGGATGTTGAACGGCGCCGCTTCCTCGACTTTTTGCTGCGATTGCTGCGGTACGGGTTCAGGCAGGGCCTTCCGGTCGACCTTCTGATTGATGGTGAGCGGAATCCGGTCGATCTGCATCGTGACGGCAGGCACCATGTAAGGCGGTTTCTTGCCGAGGATGTAGGCGTTGAGCGCCTTGATGTCGATGGGTTTGTCCGCCACCACATAGGCGGCCAGGAACTTGCCTCCGCCGGGCGTCTTGTCGTCGAAAGCCTGGACGGTCACGTCGTTGATGCCGGGGAAGTCGTGGATGACGGTCTCGACTTCCTTGAGTTCGATCCGGAATCCGCGGACCTTGACCTGGGAATCCTTGCGGCCTACGAACTCGATGTCGCCGTCTTCCCGCCAGCGGACGATGTCGCCGGTGTGATAGGTCCGGCCGTAGAGAGGATCCTTCTCGAAGATGTTTTCCGTGAATACTTCGGCGGTTTTTTCGGGGAGTCCCAGGTAGCCCATACCGACCTGCGGGCCGGCCAGCAGCAGCTCGCCGGCGGCGCCGACCGGCAGCAACTGCCCGTTTTTGGTCGCTATAAAGGTGTGGACGCCCGGGAAGGGACGGCCGATGGGAATGTTCTCTTCCTTCTTTTCGACCAGTTTGTCCACGACATAGCAACTGCATTCCGTCGGGCCGTAACAGTTGTAAAGTTTGTACGCCGGCGGGGCGATGCTGGCCATTTTCTCACCGCCCGTCGTCAGGATCTTGAGCCCTTTGCAGCGCGGGAAATTGAGGGCGAACTGGGTGGCCACCTGCGTGGTCATGAAGGCATGCGTGATGCCGTTGGCCTCGAAATAGGCGTTGAGGGCGACCAGGTCGAGCCGGATCTCTTCGGGTATGATATGGATCGAGGCTCCGGCGACCAGGACTCTCCACAGGTCGCCCATGAAGGCGTCGAAGCCGAAACTGGCGTAGGCCGTCATCACGGACTTGGGACCTAGGCCGAGCTGGGCGTTGGAAACCTGGCAGAAGGTGCTGACGTTACTGTGGGTGAGCATACAGCCTTTCGGCGTTCCCGTGGTTCCGCTGGTATAGAGGAGGATGATCAGGTCTTCGGGCTTGGGGGAGCCTTTCGGCTTTCCGGCGGGAAGGCCCGCGATCCGGTCGGTCGTCAGGATAGGGCCGTCATAGTCGCCGATGAGCGATTCCATGCCGGGATCGGCAATCAGCATGCCGGCGTGGGCGTCGCCCACCATGAAATGGAGCCGTTCCTGCGGGTAGGAGGGGTCGAGGGGCTGGTAGGTGCATCCCGCCTTGATGGCGGCCAGGGGAGCGATGGCCATGAATTCATTGCGTCCCAGGATGATGGAGACCACGCCGCCCGGTTTGACGTGCTTTTCGATTTCGACGGCGAGATGGTCGGAGAGACGGTCCAGCTCTGCATAGCTGAGCCGGGTTTCGTGGCTGACCAGCGCGGTTGCTTCGGGCGCTTTCCGTACGTTTTCCCGGAAGAAATCGAGGACGGTTTTCCGAAGGTCGACACCGGTAAAGTCCGGGAGGAGCTTGTCGAGCTGCTTGCGCTGCCGCGGGGTGACGTATTTCAGGTCGGCAAGCGTGCCGGCTTTCTCCATCGAGGCGAGGACCGCTGCGAAACTCTCGGCGAACTGGCGGAGGATCTTTTCGGAATACTGCTCGGGCTTGTACCAGAAACGGATGACCTGGCTGCCGTCGGGGCGGCTGAACAGTTCGATGGACAGACCGATGCCCGGCGGGTTGGTCCGCAGGTCTTCGGCGGGTATTTCCTCTCCGTCTATACGGAGGGGAAGGGTCTCGGTGACGAACTGGCCCTGGTAGCCGAAACTGATGCCGGCGTTCATGCCCAGATCGCGCGCACAGTCGGCGAAAGAGTAGAAGGCGCGGGCGCGTGAGCCGCTGACCTGCTGTTTCATCTTATCAAGCAGTTCGGCAACGCTCAGGGAAGGATCGGCGTCGACGAAAACGGGCATCGTGTGGACGCACATCGTCAGGGCGTTCAGCGACGGGCCGCGCCGTCCGTTCCAGATGGTGGAGAAGCAGGACCGCGTATTGGCGGTCCAGGCGGCCAGGGTGGCTCCGAAGGCGGTCGTCAGCAGCACGCTGTCGGCGCAGCGGTATTTGGCGATCAGCGATTTTACGGCTTCCCCTTTTACAGGCAGGTCCATGACCAGTTCCCGGTAGGGCTGGGCAGGGAGGCCATACACGTCGGGCAGGATCCGGGAGTCGAGCTGCGCGCCTTCCCCGAAGGTTTCGGCATACCATTGGGCGGCTTCCGCATATGCCTCGCTGTTGCGCTGCTCTTCTTCACGGAGGGCGATCTGGAAGCCATCAATCGGCTCGGCCGGCAAGTCTTCTCCCGCATATGCACGCGACAGATGGTCGATCATCAGCTGGGCCGAAGCACCGTCGAAGATGATGTGGTGGAAATCGATATAGAAATAACTCCCTTCTTTCGTCTGGTAGATCTCCAAGCGGAACAGCGGGTCTTTCAGCAGGTCCATCGTGCGGCAGAAGAGGGGGCGGACTTCGTCGATCGAATCGACAGTCCGCACGAGCGGTTTCCACGCTTCGCCGGTATGGTCTTCCACGCGGGGCATTCCTTCCTCCAACACGATCCTGGACAGGGCATAGGGATGGGCGCGGATCACGGCCTCGGCGGCGGCAGCCAGGCGTTCGATATCGATATTTCCGGGGAGTTTGTACAGGGAGGCCTGCTGGTAGTTACCTCCATCGGGTTCGAGTCCCTGGCAAGCCAGATAGATGCTCAGCTGGGATTGGGAAAGGGGATAGGTCATGGGATTCCTTTATTATCTAACAAAAATAATGAGAAAACTTGGTGTAATCAAGATTTCTGCCTATTTTTAAGTTGTGAAAACGCAATTCTCAGCCCGTGGGGGTATCTT
>JAEEGI010018770.1_pt1 | contig 14026 bp, 13 predicted proteins | sample 8958751 | NCBI WGS metagenome assembly JAEEGI01 (sample SAMN16246545, study PRJNA631951) | gut metagenome | biome: gut microbiome; feature: rumen; material: KS-attached | host: Bos | place: Iran: Karaj | collected 2018-10
CATCCGCCTGCGCCTCCAGATGGTCGAAGTAGCTGAGGACAGTGCCGCCATCAAGGCCGTCAAGGACGTGGTGAAGACCCACCTGCTCGCCAAGTACACCTCCAAGGTGCCGCAGCTTCCCTACCAGGAGGAGAGCGCCATCCTGCAGGGCTTCATCTTCGACCTCAACGACAAGCTCGGTGACGATGGCATCGCGGCTCTTGGCATCACCGAGGACCTGCAGGCGCTTGAGGACGCCAACAACGAGTTCATCGCCGCCTACAATTCGCGTGCCACTGAACGCGCCGCAGGCGACACGGGTCTGACCCTGAAGCTCCGTCAGGAGATGTACGCGCTCTACCAGCAGGTGTGCTTCATCGTCCAGTACCTCGCCAACTCGACCGAAACGGCGAATGCCGAGAAGGCCACCGCTTGTCAGACGTTCATCGGCGTGCTCAACGTGCTGCTTGCTGACGCCAAGCGTCGCTACAACCAGCGCATCAGCAATGGCACGGGTGAAGAGAGCGAAGGCGAAGGTGGAGAGGGTCACACAGATTCCTCAGATTCCACAGATGACAGCGGGTCGGGCAATGGCTCTGGTAGTGGCTCTGGCTCTACGGATTCATCGGATTCAACGGATTCTGGTGGGTCGAACAACCCCTCGCTTCCCTCGGACGCGACCAACGGGAGCAACCCCTCGAACCCTTCGAACCCTTCGAACCCCTCCGAAGGAGGCAACACCACCGATCCCAACCAGCCCTCTGAGGGCGGCGTAGAAAACGGTGACGAGGTAGCATTCTAAACAAAGGTCACACAGAAATCACGGAACTCACAGAAATAGAAGGCATCATATAAAAAATCTGTGCTTTCTGTGCGTTCTGTGTGACATTAAAAAATTTGTTATGGAATGGAAAAAGATTGCAAAAGTACTCCTCAGGATACTGTGGATGATGGCTCCACCGTGGTCGGTGGAGGGTTCGAAAGGTTCGATAAGTTCGAAAAGTTTGAAAGGGTTGAAAGTCCAGAAGAAGGACGAGATGGGGCAAGCGACCCCTCAAACCCCTCAAACACTTCAAACTCCTCAAACTCCACAGCCGAGCTCGAAGAGCGAATCCGCCGTGATTGCCGCCGAACATGTCGGCGCAACCTATTCGTCGAACTGCTCAAGACTGTTGCCAAGGTCGCAGGTGTTATACTCGCTGCAATGGGATTGTCATCATTCAACGAGGAAGATTGACCTGCTGGTGCTCCACTGCTCGGACACGCGTCCCGACCAGGACTTCACCATCGAGAAGCTGATGCGCAGTCATCGCAACAAAGGCTATGGTGCCTATCCAGGCTATCACATTTATGTACGGCGCGATGGTACCTTGTTCTATTGTCGTCCTGTTGCTGAACGAGGTTGCCACGTGAAGGGCTACAACACGAGCAGCATCGGCATCTGCTACGAGGGTGGTCACTCGTGCAGTCCCGATGTCAAGTATGAGGACAATCGCACTGCCGAGCAGATGGTAGCATTGGATGAGGTGCTGCGCATCCTTCACGAGATCTATCCCGATGCACGCATCGTGGGACACTGCGAACTGAATCCCCACAAGGCTTGTCCTTGCCTCGATCCTCCGGCATCAGTCGAGTATCAGTACATCATTAACGCTTAGGGATATTAGGGGATAATAAGGGAAATGAAGGGACATAAAGGACGTCACCTTCGCGGGTCCCGAAAACAATCGTCCCTAAAAATCCCTTAATATCCCTTAGAATCCCTAAAAATCCCTTAGAGAAAATGAAACATATCGTAGAGAGCGTGGAGGAAATGTACCACGCACGACAGCCAACTGGCGAGGTAATTGTCGATGAAGTCATCAACATCCTCAGGCTTTACAAGCTCATCTATCCGGAAGATGTGGCGCTGCTGATGGATGTCAAGGTTCGAGACCTTCGCTCTGCCTGGTTTATGCTGACGGGCACGCGCCTCGTCGACGTGATCACCCATTGGCGAGTACTGCAGGCACAGGACTGGCTTCGCAAGCGCATCGGAGAACTGTACGCCGAGAGCCTCACGAAGAAAGATCTGGTCAGACTGCTCAAAGAGACTGCACTACGCTGCGGATGGCGGTCGGAAGTAGTGATGTCGCACGTCTTCAAGCGCTATTGCGGCACATCCGCGCTCGAATGGCTGAAGACCCTCTAAATCTTGCCGCACCCCCTCTATCCCCCGAACAGCGGGGGCAGAATACCTGCTTAGGGGGACTTACAGCCTGGCCCGGGCTTAATTCCTCCCCCTAAGCAGGGGGATTAGAGGGGGTCCTTAATCTCAATTAGAGGGAGCACTCTGTCAGCCGCCGGAATGCTTCCTCATTTCGCGCAAGTATCGTGACGGCCGATAAAGCACTAGATACTACGGGATGGAATACTATGTAGGGCTATGGAGTACCCGATGCTTCGAGATGGGGTAGTCTCGCAGCCGACAAAGTACAATCAACAACTGCGGAAACAATCTCTCGGCTGATAGAGTACTTCCGCAATTTGCGCAAATATCTTGATGGCCTACATAGTATATCCTTCGACGAGAAGAAGAACCATAACGCCCGACAAGGTACGAGATGCTACGCGATGGAATACTACATCGGCCATCAGAATACCCAATGCTACGGAATGGAATACTCTAACAGCCGATATAGTAATTAAGCTGAAATTAGCAGACTTTTGGATTTATTGGAAAAATTTGTTTTTTTGTTTTTTTGTAAATTTGTTTTTTTGTTTTTTCATTTTCTCATTTTCGAACCAAAAAACTCACTGCGCCTTCTTCCTCTCCCTATACTCCGAAGGGGGCATCCCGGTGCGTAGCCTGAAAAAGCGGCTGAACGAGGTCTGCTCGTTGAATCCCAGCATATAGCCTATCTGCTGAATGGTGAAGTGCTGCCTGTCGGTAAGCAGAGACTTGGCCTGCAGCGTCAGATACTGGTCGATGCACTCGCTTGCCCCGATGCCTATCTCGGACTTGATGATAGAGGAAAAGTACTTGGGTGAGAGATTGAAAATCTTTGCATAGAAATCCACGCTGTGCGACTCGTGGTAATGCCGGGCAATGGCCTCGTGAAAGCGTGCTGAGAGTTCGAACTTGCCAGATTCAAGCACATCGTCGGGAATGGGGGAGAACTCAAAACGCATCATAGCGATGGTGTGGAAAACGTTGAGCATCATCTCCTCGCGGCATATCTGACCGATTGAACTTACCGTCTCCAACAGGTCGAATGCCTGGTTCATCTGTCGGAACTGCTCGTCGGTCAGGTGGCAGGCAGGATGCGACATATAATACTTGCTGTGGGCATTGAAATGTTCGACATTGCGCATCTTGAACTTTTCGAGGAAATCGTCAGAAACAACAATCATCCGTACGCGATAGTCATCGGAGAACCTGTGACTCTTGATGACATGTCCCGAACGCATAATGCAGAAGTCTTTGGGGTGGTAAACAACGGGTTTCATATCATATTCTGCTTCGGCGGTTCCCCGTTCGCAAAGTGAAACAATAAAATTGGTTGAAATATAATGCTCATCTACGATGGGCAAACTGGTAATGTCATTCAACACTACCAGCCCCTGCTGCTCCACTTTATTGCCTAACTGAAGAAGCGGATGAAGTACCATTTGCTGATTATTTCCCTTCATGTGAATCAATTATTAGGTCGCAAATATAATACAATATTTCCGAAAAAATAAGTTTTTTCATGACATTTTTTCCTGTATCGGACAACGCGTCAAACTTTTCAGCGAAAATGTCAAACAAGGAATGGATGTTTTTTCGTAATTTTGCACCACCGTAAAAGGTAAGTTCTTTTTTATAAACTCTTTTCAGTTTAAGAATAAATTCAGTAATTACAAGCATTAACCTTTTGTCATTCTTAAATTGCTTCGTAATGCAAACAGCCGGTGTATTGGTTACACTGGCTGCTTTTGTGTACTGAGCGAAGTCATTCCTTTACTCCGATGATGGTAGAATAGGATGGTTTCCTTCGGTGGAGTTCTGTCTTGACAAAGCCTGCCCCTTCAAGCATCTCTTTCAGCTGCTCAGGGGAATAGGCGGTCATACCATCTACCACGTCGGTCCATACCGAATCGTTTTCAAGGACTTCCACCATGATGGCGAAACGACCGCCAGGTTTCACTACGCGCCTGACTTCCTTCAGACAGTTGGGGAGATCGGGCCAGAAATACACCGTCTCAACAGCCGTCACGAGGTCAAACTTATTGTCCTCGTAGGGAAGCTTCTCTGCAGAGCCTTGTGTGACGAATACCTGTCGGTCGAGAACTTTTGCGTTCACTTTCCTGGCCTTTGCCACACTCTCTTCTGAAATGTCGATGCCATATACCTGTGCGCCTTTGCTCCGCTTCAGCAATCGTTTCAGCGTGGCACCTCCACCACAACCGATGTCCAGCATCGTCCAACCGTCGTGTATCTCAACAAGGCTCAGTCCCCAATTGGTCAATGGGGCGTGGCCGAAGTTCATAAACCGCAACATTACCCGTCCGAGGAATCCCTCAGGACGTGCGCACTGACTGAAAAATGACTTAACTAATCCCATAGCTTAATCTTTCTTTACATTTTTAATATCATTGTTTTCTGGGTGCAAAGGTACGGCGAATAAACAAAGCGTGCAATACCTAAAAATGGGTGTTTTAGATATTGCACGCTTTGGAAATCCTATAGAATAAACCTATTTCCCGATGCAGAAGTTATTATTCTCTATTATTATAAAAGAAGTACGCTTGTATAATATGACAAAATGACGAGATTGTAGGTTTTCAAGTAATGTCATAAACAGTTATTTAATTTTGAACCCATGTTTTTCAAGCCTTCTATAAATACTTCCTTTTTGTGCTTTTTTTATAAAGGTCGGAACAGTTTCTTTAAGATATGACATAACGGCATCGGCCTTTAGATGCTGATCATTATATTGTTTATTAAAAACCGTCAACTGCTTTTCTATCGGTTTGCTTAATGAATTGTCAAGCATTCTGAGGGTAAGAATAATCTGTTCAATTAACGTACTTGTATTTGTAACACCGAGAAATACAGAATTGTCAGTTTGTTGATCTCCCAATAAATGAATATTATATGCCATTGAAGCAAAAAATTGAGCATATTTGGCATCCGTGCCTCCATGTGCGAAACCGAACACCTTCTCGGTTTCTTCATTAATCCTACGATTGCGTTTCTTTTGTTCGGCTTTAATCTCTTGTTTGATTTCTTCGATTGTAGATTCCTCGTCTATATAATTCAGTCGGCAATATGTCCGTATATGTCTTTCTAAATACGAATTCCAAGGTTCTGCATTATAGCCCCAATGAAATAACAATCTATGATAATTAGGATGGGCTATCCTAAAGTTAGGGTATTTTTTTTCTAAATAATGATGGAATTCTGTGTTATCAATCATGTCCGAACTAATAAATTTAGTCCAACTGGTATTATTTTTTGTATCTTTGTTTCTACTGAATAGTTTCAAGTTATATTCAAACCCAAATACTTCCATCATATCTTCACAATGGTCAATAAATGATCCATGTGCCTCTAAATCTGAGATACATGATAAAAAGCATAATATAATGGATAATAAACGTTTCATTTAAGTATATTATCTATTCGCTTACTGGTTTTTCAATCTTGATGGAAGATAACAATTTGATTAAAGAAGACTATGCATAATAAAACCATGAAGATTGTATATAATAATTAGTTATTAATTATTTTTTTCTTCATCTGAAGTGTCGTTCTTTGATGAAAACCAATTCCTTACAGAATTAATGGATTTACTGAACCATGAAGGCTCTGATTTTTCTGAATTATTTACAACAATTTCATTTCCTGGTTCTTTGTCAGCATTATCCTTTTCAGAAGAGAATAAACCTTTTATAAAAGACAAAATCTTGTCTAACCAAGAAGGGTCTTGATCGATTACAACTTCATTCTCTTGATAAGTGTATTCTGCTTCCGAATCCTTATCCCAGAAGAAATTATTACTACCGTCTGAATAATAATATGGCTCTATGTTCCCTTCATTATATTTATAGACGATTTGCATTCCATTATTTAGAATTATTCTTATATAATATCCTTCTTGTTTAATTGAATGGTATGGGGTATAAGTCAGGGAATCACCATAAAAATTTACTTCTATGTTTTTATAACCATCAATAACTTGTTTTGAACTATTGCTTTTTTTAAACAACAACTCTGTACCAGGTGATTTGGGATTAAAGTCTTTACAAAAATCAACAATATCATCTAAATCATCATTACTAAGAACAAATTCACTTTGGCGAGGCCATGTTTCGTCTTTAATCTTATTGATGTTTATATTTTTCTTAAGTTTATACACACCATGTGAAATAGTTTCCACATATAAATATTTCAAATTCTTGATACTTTTAAAACATTTAACATCGTTAATATCATCTTCCGAAATTGCATACTTATATGTTGGCTTCAATTGATGTATGGATACTTTGTTAGCATTGTGATTCTCATAATAAACATAAAAGTCATCTCCATTATACACTACATCATCTGGGAAGGTTAGATGAAATTCCGGAGAGAATTTCTTGCCAAACCAGCATGTGTACCAAGGCCTATAGTAGCAATTGCTAAATATATTCAATTCGTTCAAATGATTCCAAACTTCAGTACCGTTAAAAATCAAAAAGGTTACAAAGGAGTCATAATCCTTATCTTTTGAATTCTTAAAAGTATCTGATATGGCATTATATATGCTTTGATGATTTTTCATGGCAGGCAATAGGTTTGATGCTGCCATGTAAAGAATTTCTCTATCGCTTGCATGCGCATTATCTATTCCAGCCCTTATTAATCTAAAACCCTCTTCAACTAAACCTAATTCGTAAATATACACCATAGCGCATTGAAGAATAGCAGCGCTATTATTAGGCATATTTTTTATAGCCAGATTAATAAGTACTTTTTTATCGTCTGGTGATAAGCCTTTTTCATTTGCCAAAATTGCTAAGGCTATACAACCACTTCGTTCATCGTACCGTAAAAAAGGAGTGCGACGATACATCTCCAAATAATTAGAAAAGTTTGTTTTGGCTCTAGTATAATCATTTTGATCAAGATATGCCATACCTAAATGGTAATAGTATTCAGGTATATGTTTGTAAGTATCGGCATTATCTTCTAAAATTCGTATACGTTTAGCTGTATTTTCTTCTGAAATGTATTCGTTGAATAGGTTCGCAGTTGCTTCAGTCAATCGGTCACTCTCTTTCAAATGGTATTTATTATATAATTCAAAAACAATCCCTTGCGCAGTTTTTCTTAGTTCATTTATAGTCTGCATATCTTCTTTGCGAAGATCCCACATCGCCTGGAGTTCTTCTATATTTTGTTCACCTTGCATAGTCTTATATTCTATCGCCGTTCTTGCGGCCGTTAATAAGACTTGAAATGCAACTTGATATCCCATTCCTGCACCATTCCCAGTTAAGAGCATTGTCGGGTTTAATGCATTAGATAGAGCAGACCACTTCATATTGTCCCTTTTTAGGGACTGAACACGTCGCATAAGAGAACGCTCTTCTTCAGTAATTTCAAATTTGCTCACTGCATCCATAAGGTCAATTCTGAAATCTTTGATTTCATGAAGACCGATAATCTGTTCCATTGTCAAATTATTGACAAGTTGATCAGATTCATGTTCAAGAACAGTCATAGATTTGTTATGAATGATGTTTGTTAGTGTGTTTATACAATAATTCATCTGAACAACAACATTTTCATCTTTTTCAGATCTAGTTTGTCCTTTTACATTTAATGTAATGGCAAAAACTGCTATAATTGAGACGAGAATTCTTTCTTTCATATGTTTATTCCTAGTATGTGGAGTTTATTTTTGATTGCATTAATCATTTTACAAAATTAAAGCTAATAGCGTATATTGATTTGCCCCTAACGACTGTCTCTAATGAGTAGTACTCCATAACTGTTGAGCACACGATATACATATGCATGGATATTATTGAATTGCGTAATTGGTTCACTTGAATATATATCTCGATATAATATTTGTGTAAAATATGGAGAAATTTTCATTTTCCGATGCAGAAGTGCTTGAAGATGTTGTTGAGGGTGTCCTGGCTGGTGATGCTTCGACCGAGGACGCTGTTGAGTGCATCGATGACGGCGTGGAGGTCTTCGGCAACCAGGTCGCCACTGAGGTGTGACTCGAGTCCATCGATGACGTGCTGGAGTGCAGCGTGTGCCTCCTGCATGGCTTCGTAATGACGCTGGTTGGTGAGAATGACATCGCCCTGCGCCTGCGGCAGACGCGTGGCTCGGACGAGCACTTCGCGCAGATGGTCGAAGCCGAGGGAGTGCTTGGCGCTTAAAAAGACCCCCTCTAATCCCCCTGCATAGGGGGAGGAATTAAGTCCAGATTCTTTCAAAGCTTGCTGGAGGAGGGGAAGATTGGCGTGAAGGGTGTCGGAGGGGATGAGGTCAATCTTGTTGATGACGAGGAGGAGCTGCTGATCGCGCAGATAGGGCTGGATGCGGCGATAGACGTCGAGGGTGTCCTGGATGCAGCGCTGAGTGGAGTCGGTATCGGCAAGACGGGTTCCATCGATGAGCCAAAGCACAATCTGAGCACGCTCGAGACGCTGATAGGTTCGCTCGATGCCCATGGTCTCGACCTGGTCGCTGGTGTCACGAATGCCTGCGGTGTCGATGAAGCGAATGAGTTGCCCATCGAGGAGGATGGTGTCCTCGATGACGTCGCGTGTGGTGCCGTGCACATCACTCACGATGGCACGTTCGTCGCCCAGCAGGTGGTTGAGGAGGGTGGATTTGCCGACATTGGTTTCGCCGATGATGGCCACAGGAATGCCGTTTCGGATGGCCTGACCCGTGCGGAAAGTGTCGGACAGACGCACAACCTCGGCATCGATCTGACGGGCAATGTCGAGCAGTTCCGAGCGATCGGCAAACTCAACATCCTCTTCGCTGAAGTCAAGTTCGAGTTCGAGCAGCGACGAAAGACGGAGCAACTGGTCGTGCAAAGTGTCGAGCTTGCGGCTGATGCTGCCCTTCATCTGACTGAAGGCAAGACGATGGGCGGCAGCATTCTGTGCCGAAATGAGATCGGCCACGGCTTCGGCCTGACTGAGGTCCATACGCCCATTAGCAAAGGCACGCCGCGTGAACTCGCCCCCTTGTGCCATGCGCACACCGCAGCAGGAGGTGAGGACATGGAGCAGTTCCTGCTGGATATATGCCGAACCATGGCAGGAGATCTCGACCACGTCTTCGCCCGTGAAACTATGGGGCGCTCGATAGAGTGCCACGACGACTTCGTCGAGCACTTCCTGGGTGTCGGGATGAATGATCCTGCCAAAAGTAAGGGTGTGTGTCGGGCGAAGGTCGAGGGTATGAGCGGCCTTGAAAGGCTGGAAGACCTGGGCACATGCAGAAATCGCATCAGGGCCACTGATGCGAACGACGGCTATTCCGCCAATGCCCGAAGGGGTGGAAAGGGCGCAAATAGTCATATTTCCTCAAATTCTATGATTTCACCATCCGAAGGCTCATAGCGCTTGGGGCGCTGCACGGTGGGAGAGTAGCTAATATCGTCGGACTGACGTATGTTGTCGAAATTGCTTTCGCCATTGAAGGGGTTGATGACCTCCTTCTTCTCCTTGCGGAAAAGGTTGCGGAACGACTCCCACAGATACACAGCGCCTGCTCCCGTGCCATTGATGACACGCAGTACCGTATTGATGACGAATGCGGCCGCAAAGAGACCGAAGACGATCAATAGAAATGGGAGACAGCCGAAAATGTACATTTCAGTTAACGGGAGTTAGTGGGAGTTAACGGGAGTTAGTGGGAGTTAACGGGAGTTAGTGGGAGTTATCAGGAGTTAACGGACGATACATTCGCCTTGTAGAATATAGGGAACCAAAGAACATACGCCTTGTTGAGAATGGGACCCAAAGAACATACGTCCGTTAACTCCCGCGCGAAGCGCTAACTCCCGTTTACTCCAGTTTACTCCTTTTAAAAGATAATACTAAGCAGGAGGTAAAGGAGAATGATGAGGGCAGGAGAGGCGGCAAAATAGGAGAAGCCGAGGAACCAGGAGACCAGAAGGATGATGACGGACGAGGCAATCAGGATGAAGCGTGCCTTGTTTTCACCGAAACTGTTGTGACCAGGTTTCAGCTTGAGGCTGAACATGGGCAGTTCGCAGATGAGCAGGAAACTGCAGATGAGCATAATGAGGAAATAGACGGTGCCGCCCAGTGCCTGATGTACGGCAGGAATCTCGTTGAGATAGGTGAGACCAATCCAGAAGATGGCATTGGCAGGGGTAGGCAGTCCGATGAATGAGAGCGTCTGACGCTCGTCGATGTTGAACTTTGCCAAACGCAGTGCCGAGAATGCTGCCATAATGAAGGCAAGCAGGGGGAACCAGCTGAAGGGCACCGTGTGGGTGCCAAGGATGTGGAGGCAAAGCACCGAGGGAGCGATGCCGAACGAAACGACATCAGCCAGCGAATCGAGCTCCTTGCCGATGGGACCCGAGATGTGCATGGCACGTGCGGTAAGTCCATCGAGGAAGTCGAAGATGGCACCACCGAGGATGAACAGACAGGCAAGGCCAATCTGTCCGGAGAGTCCGAAATAGATGGAGAGGCAACCGCAATAGAGGTTGCCGCAGGTTACTATGTTGGGGAGGTTAATCAGTTTCAATTAACAATGAACAATTAATAATTAACAATTTTGTTTGCTAACTCTTAAATCTTTGCCAAGGCTGTGGTGTTGCCGCGAACTGTCTGCTTGAGCTTCACAAGAATCTGGGCATCGAGCGGCAGATAGACATCGATGCGCGAGCCGAACTTGATGAATCCGAGTTCGCCATCGACTTCGCAACGGTCGCCAGCCTCATAGTAGGTGACGATGCGACGAGCCACGGCACCAGCCACCTGACGCATCATGATGGTAGGCCCGGCATCGCTCTTGATGACGATGGTCGAACGCTCGTTCTCGTTGCTCGCCTTGGGCAGATAGGCCTTCTTGAAATTGCCGTCTTCGTGCTCGCTGACGAGCACCTGACCAGCCAGGGGAGCCCACTGGGCATGAACATTGGTCACACTCATGAACGTGCTGATCATGATGCGACGATCCTTGAAATATTCAGGCTCATATACCTCTTCGATGCAAACAATGGTACCATCACTGGGTGCGATGACGTCGTGCACCTTGTCGCCCTTGTAGTGTCGCTCGGGATAGCGAAAGAAGTTGACAATGACGAGAAAGATGATGGTCAGAGGCACCATCAGGAGAATCCATAGCCAATGTGGCGCGCGATACGCGTAAAGCGTGACTGCAACCAAGAGGATGAAAACGAAACACGTAACGAGTGTCACGCTACCCTCTTTGTGCATTTTCTTGGCTTTCATATATAAAAATTCACACGATTTCGTTAATATTTGGCTGCAAAGTTATGTTTTTTTTCGTAAGATGCCAAATTTTTCAGAAAAAAATTGTATATTTGCGGCGGCAAATACGTATTTTGACTATTATACTATTCATTCGGATGAAAAGAAACAATTCGAAAAGAGGACCGCGACGCTTCGGACCCGACCATATAGAGGTGTACAGAATCGACCAACCCTGCCAGCTTCTGCCCTTCCTGATGGAGACGCTGGCACCGAAAAGTCGAACGGAAATCAAGAGTTACCTGCAGCATGGCAACGTGATGCACAACGGACAGGTGACCACGCAGTTTGACGAACAACTCCAGCACGATGACGAGCTGGTAATCAACTTCACACGACCCTTCGCCACCCTGAAGAGCCGCATGGCCCGCGTGATCTGGGAGGACGACGACATCGTGGTGATCGAGAAGAAGTCGGGACTGCTGACCGTAGCCACAGGACCCAACAAGCGCGAGAAGACCGCCCAGCAGATCGTCGATGACTATGTGTACGCCGAGGACGGACATTCGCACGCCTACGTGTGCCATCGCCTCGACCAATACACTTCGGGCATCCTGATCTTTGCGAAGAATGCCGAGGTGCAGCAGATGTTCCGCGACTCGTGGACAACCTACGTGGTGGAGCGAATGTACATGGCCATCGTGGAGGGACGTCCCGCCAAGCCGGAAGGCGAGGTGAGGAGCTACCTGGCTGAAAACAAGGCGATGAAGGTATATTCGACCGACAACCCCGAGGAGGGCAAGCTCTCGGTGACACGCTACAAAGTGCTGAAGACCGTGGGAGACTACAGCCAGGTGGACATCCAACTGCTGACAGGCCGAAAGAACCAGATCCGCGTTCATATGAGCGACCTGGGCTGCCCAATTGCGGGTGACAAGAAATATGGCGCACAGTCGAACCCCTGCGGACGACTGATGCTGCACAACTATGCCCTGCAGTTCTTCCATCCTGTGACCCGCGAGAACCTGCGATTTGAATTGCCATTGCCGGCAATCTTCAAGATATAGTATGTCCTTCAAGATATAGTATGTCGAGGAAAAAGAAGCCGTCGGTCGTCATATCGATGATACCAGTGGTCCTGCTCGTGGGGCTGCTGAGTTACTGCATCACGGTATTTGGCGACGGCATGCTGAGCGGCCCTTCGCAACTGGTGCTGACGCTTTGCACAGGCGTGGTTGTGGCCATCTCGATGTTGGTCTATAAGCAGTCCTGGCAGTCACTTGAGAATGCGATGGTGGTGAGCATCAGCCGTTCGATGTCGGCCAACCTCATCCTGCTGATGGTGGGTGGCCTGTGCGGCACATGGATGCATTCGGGCATCATCCCGACGATGATCTACTACGGCCTGGAAGTGATTTCGGCGCGTTGGTTACTGCTCACTTCGTGCGTGCTTTGTGCCCTGGTGAGCCTTTGCATCGGCAGCAGCTGGACCACCATCGCCACCATCGGCGTGGGATTGATGGGCATCGGACGCACCCTTGGACTGGAGGACGGATGGGTGGCTGGTGCCATCATTTCGGGTGCCTATTTCGGCGACAAGATGTCGCCTTTGAGCGAGACGACCAACCTGGCTTCGAGCATTTCGGACGTGCCGCTTTTCACCCACATCAAGAACCTGCTGCACACCACCGTGCCGACCCTGCTGATCACCCTTGTGGCGTTTACAGTGGTAGGTCTCACAGGCGGAGGGGGTGCTGACGTCGACACCAATGCAGCAGTGGAGATGCAGCATCATCTGGACGCGACCTTCCCCATCACGATGTGGCTGCTACTGCTGCCCTTGCTTGTGTTTTTCTTGATCTACAAGGGAATGGCTGCCACGATGGTGCTCTTCATTGGTATGCTGCTGGGCGGCATCATCGTCTGCTTCACGCAGGGCTTCGACTTTGCCATCGAATGTGCATTCGGCGAAGTGGGCTATACGACGGGGGTGGACACCATCGACTCGCTGACAAGCACTCGCGGCATGGGCGGCATGCTCTACACCATCTGGCTCATCATCTGCAGCATGTGTTTCGGAGGCGTGATGGAACGCAGCGGTATGCTGGAGTCGATTACCGAATATCTACTGAAAGTCATCAAAGGACGAACGAGTGCGGTAGCCACCACCTGCATGTCGAGCCTCTTCCTGAATGCCACGACGGGCGACCAGATCATCTCGATCATCTTGCCGAGCAAGATGTACGGTTCGGCCTTCGACCGATTGGGACTGCCACGAAAACTGATGAGCCGTTCGCTCGAGGACGGTGGTACGGTGACTTCGGTGCTTGTGCCCTGGAACTCGTGCGGCATGACACAATCGACGGTGCTTGGCGTGGCGACAACCATCTATGCTCCCTATACGCTGTTCTGCTGGATTTCGCCCCTGATGTCGGTCATCGCCGCATTCGTCAAGCAGTATGTAATGAAGAAGGAGGATCTGGAAAGCGACTATGTCACGATATCCGGACAAGAAGAGGATCTTGAATAAATTTATTATCACGAATTAGAGAATTATAGAATTAATTATTTGCATAATATTTTCGAA
>JAEEGI010018773.1_pt1 | contig 14025 bp, 8 predicted proteins | sample 8958751 | NCBI WGS metagenome assembly JAEEGI01 (sample SAMN16246545, study PRJNA631951) | gut metagenome | biome: gut microbiome; feature: rumen; material: KS-attached | host: Bos | place: Iran: Karaj | collected 2018-10
TGCTCAGCAATCACAGGTCCTCTTGCAACATGCTTGTTTAAGATGGAAATGAACGGCGCTGCTGTTTCATCAGGCATGGGTACCTGCGGACTTGTTGGTCAGATTGGTGTTTACACTGGCTGGGTAAATGATATTGCAGCCGGCACAAAATCAGCAATCACTGCAATGGATTGGCTGGGACTTATCCTTATTTGCTTCGTACTTCCAGCAGTGCTTTGCCCACTATTTAATATGGTGGCTGTAAAGCTTGGTTGGGTAAAGGATGGCGATATGCGCCTAGAATAAAAATAGCTTCCCCCTTTTTGGGGGAAGCCTTCTTTTAAAGATTTGTTAATGGATCAATCTGTTCAAGTACGTTGTTCATGTCCTCAAACATGAATCCTTTCTTGGTAATCTTAACCTTAATATCCTCAATATCATTAGTTACATTATCGAAGTATCCACGGGAATCTTCAATGTTATCAGAAATGCTGTTGATAGAGCTCTCACAGTTTCTAAATACCTCACCCATCTGAACACTCTGATCAGTAACCTCATCAGCAACAGTCTTTATCTGGCCTACAACCTCCTGTGTCTCAACAACCTTTTCGTGAGAAGCCTCGATAGCTTCCTTGGTATGGTCAACGGATTCAACCAGACGATTATTGTTTTCATCCAAAGCCTGCATGCTTTCAAAAATGGATGTTACAACGCTCTGAATCTCTGTTGAAAGATTTGTTACTTCGTCAGCAACAACCGCGAAGCCTCGACCTGCCTCACCAGCACGAGCAGCCTCGATAGATGCATTTAATGCAAGAAGGTTTGTCTGCTTTGCGAAGCCACCAATCTGTTCAACCTTATCTCTGATTTCATCAAAGCTTGCCTGGAAGGCTTCGAAAACTTTTTCAACCTCTGCAATAGTATCTGAAACTGCACCAGAGCTTCGGTCAACGTTTTCCATTCCGTTATGAGAATCGTCAGCGGTCTGAACCAGCTTTTTAACAATTTCATCAAAGGCCTGTGTGATTTCCTCGATGGTCTTAAACTCATTTTGGAAATTTGCTACCGACTCCGAGATTGTTCCGTATTTATCCTCAACAACTGCAAAGGATTCTCTGATAGTTTCGATACCCTTAATAGTATTGGCCTCCTCTTCCTGAAGCTTAGCCTTCTGTTCGATGGAGAATCGACCAACCTCCTTAATAGCTTTCATGCGAGATTTAATATCCACCTTCTTCTCAGGCGTATTCTTAACCTCGACAACCTCTTCCTCTTTTTTCTTTCTACTAAAAAGTCCCATACTGACCTCCTGCAATCCTATTCAAAAACGGCGCAAACCATTGTCTGATTTACATGCTGTTTCTTGTACTGCTCACCACCACCAACAATTCCTACATGAGGACCAACGCTCTTCATGGCTGTAAGGAAGTCAGTCATGTAGTTTCTCTGGTTAAATAACAAATGTCTATAAATACAATTTACAGAGAATATGAAAGAAATCTTTCCGTTTTCGTCTCGAATCTGACGTCTGGTTTCATCGCCGATAGCCTCGTAATCCTTAAGCTCAAGAATCTCAATGGTGTCATTCTCATTAATCTTCTTGTAGCTGATGAGAGAACCATTGTTACCAATGGCATAAGGGCTACTGATGAAGATTTCATCACCGATTACACGACCAAGTGGGCTGACTAAGACGTTATCAACAAGCTCTGAACGGCTAACACCTGCATCTTCACAATAAACATCAGCTGCAGGTCTTCCATCCAATGAAATAAGCTCCTTATTTGCAAGATTAACCTTAGTTGCAATATGTGTCCTACCGCATTCCATTGGTCCAAAGATATTCTCTGAATATGTTCTAATCTTTCCGGATTTATTTTTGATAAGGGCATAACAACATGCGTTTGGATAAAGAACACCATCAAGCATTGCATAGCCTGTAGCTCCTGCTGGGTAACCAAAAATAGTTCCACCAACAACAGGAATTCTTGCACGCTCTAATGCTACGTTCATGGTTGTTACCAAACGCTCCTCATCATTTGTACAAAATTCCAAGCAAATTGTATTGCTGTCACCAGCCTGAATTTTTGAAACCTTTTCTTCCATAGAAGCAATGTCAGCAATTGGTGCAGTTGAAAGATTACGAATGATGCCAACCTCTGCAGCAACATCACTTCCAAAGCACATTACAAGCATTCTTCTGTCCGATGATTCCGATTCGTAATATGAAGTTGTGCTGGTGCCAATAAGTGGAACGCCCTTGAACTTTTCTGAAATAATTTCAGATGCTTCCTTTAAATGTTCGTAAGCGCATAATAAGACTAATAGATTTGGGTTATTTACTTTAGCGATTGCTTCTGCTACTGCCTGAGCGCAATCAGCTTTCATTGAAGTTCCTATTGATATTTGCATGCTGACTCCTTCCCAACTATAAATGGTTTCATATATATTGAAATTTATCACATTTTTATGTCAAAAGAAGATATTTCACATATAATTCATCAAATTATCAGATTTCGAGAAGAAATCAACATACTTTATGTTAACAATTCACTATAATTCCTATTCTTCAAACAGTTTGCAGATATCCATCAAGCAATCCAGTCTTGCATATAGTATCTTTTTGAGTTCCTCATCTGGCTCGGTTAAATCAGGAATCATAATTACATTACAGCCGGCGCCGTAGGCACTCATACAGCCATTTGGAGAATCTTCTACTGCGTAGGTTTCATCTGGAGCGATACCAAGAGTCTCACAGGCGTAGGCGTAGATGTCTGGTGCAGGCTTGCCCTTTTCAACCATATCAGCGCAAACAACTGCATTAAAATATTCAAATAGACCTATCTTTTTAAGATATCTGTTGGCACGTTCTCTATCGTTAGCTGTAACAAGAGAAATGAAAACATCATGTTCTCTAAGCCACTTCAATGTTTCTTTAGCACCTGGCTTAAGGGGAATTCCAGTTTCCTTAAGGATTTCCTCTACCATCGCCTTGCGATACTCTCTGACTGCCCAATAATCAAAATCTTCGCCGTACCATTCCTTAAACTTTTCCACAGCAAATGGGCGGCCCAGGGAGCGAAGCTCTAAGGGCTTTTCAGGAGTCATTTCGTAGCCGAAGTGAGCCAAAGTCTCAGGCCAGGCCTTCTGATAGAATTTTTCTGTATCTGTAAGTGTGCCATCCATGTCAAATAGCACTGCTTTTATGTTTTTCTTTTCCATATTCCGTATCCTCTTTTATTATTTACGTTATGACTTTATCATTTACAGCTGTCTCAGACAAGTGACTCGGTTGTTTTAAGCATAATATGAGGGCTAAATTCACATTATTTATGATGTGGTGAGTTGGCAGTTAAGTTTAAAATGGGAATTTATTATTTTCACTTAAAATCGTAAGATGCTGTTAAGTGAATATGAGAAAAAAATAAATAAACTTAATTTTCATTAAATATTTTTAAGTTAATTTAAGTTTATTATAGTTTTACAAATATTCACTTAACTACTCTTTACGATAGTATAAGTTTTTTTCTGCAAATTCATATTTCACTTAAGTCATTAAAAATCCAGAAGTATAAAGTTAAGTTTTTTCTAAAAAATCTCTATGCCACTTAACACGATTATCCAATTTTAAGTGAAAATCATTTTTTCCTAGATTCACTTAACTATCTGGCCATTTACAGTTAAGTGTAATTTCAAAACCGCTAAATAAAACTTAACAAGGCCATTCATAACTAAAAAAGACCACCTTCGCCACCTGATATTGATAGCGAAAGTGATCTTTTCGGGTTAAATCTATTATAGTTAGAAACGTTTACGCTTAATAAATAATCCTGCGCCTACTGCTGCAACGATTACAACAACCGCTACTGCAACTGGTGCTACTGGGAATGCAGAATTCTCGGCAGCCTTTGGCGCTTCCTCTTCTGCGATTTCTACAGGAGCTTCATCCTCGGAAGAAGATTCCTCAACTGTCTTATCGCCAGCTGCCTCTGAAGTATCCTCTACAGTATCTTCTGAAGTCTCCTCTGAAGTCTCCTCTGTAGCCACCTCTTTATCCTCAGCTACAGCCTTCTTTGTAGATTTAGAAGTCTTCTTTGTAGTTGCATCTGCAGATTTTACTGCACCTGCAAGTGGTACCTGTGGTTCTGCTACTGTTACAGCTGGCTTTGGAGCTACAGTGCCCTGTGATGGGTTAGCTGAAGGTGTAGAGCCGGAACCGCTAGGCTGTGAAGGTGTTACTGAAGGTGCTGGAGCTGGTGCAACTGCCTTGCCAAGCTCCTCATCACTAGGACGAACTGTTGTAACAACAGCTGGTTCATTCTTGTGTGCATCATTACCATGAACAATGTATTGAATCTCAACTGGAATCTTTACAGTCTCCTTAGCGCTGGCTGTCATTGGCTTGAATGCACTTACAAGTACGTCAATTGCATTAGTGATAACTGAAATAACATCTGTTTCCTCAGTGTTGGCTGCCTCATTCTCAACAGCTTCTTCTGGAACTAACTCTTCTGTAACTGACTCTTCTGGAACTACTTCCTCTGAACCAGCCGCATTGTCCTCAACGATAGCATCAGCATCAGCATTATCCTCAACGATATCCTCAACCTCTGCATCAACATATCCTGTAAGATACTTGTTTTCGATATCAACTGCATGCCAGCCGTTTCCGATGTGCATCATCTTCTTGCCTGGCCATGTGCCAAATGGGTCACCTGCCGATGAGCCATCATCCTTTTTAAGCCATGCATACATGTACACATCCTCTGTCCAAGAGGTATCTACCTTTGAATAAAGTCTTGTGTATCCGTCAGCTACTGCTGGTTCTTCATCAACAGGCTTAGCCTCTGGCTCTGTTGGTTCTTCTGGCTGTGAAGGCTTTTCCTTTCCAAGATATTCCTCTACAGCGCTCTTTGAATCAAAGCCATCTGTTGTACCAGATGCGAAGTAAAGCTTGCTTCTTCCTTCCATAACATTGTCAGGAAGCTGTGTACCGTTACCATCATTAAAGATTAAATGTAAATCAGTGTTGTCAATTGCTTCGTTAGGTACGTTTGCTGCATACCAGCCACCGCCAAGTCTTGCCATTTTTGTACCAGGCCAATCGCCGATGCAGTTGTTATAGTTACCGCCCCATGCATATACATACACATCAGACCATGCGTTTTCATCATAGAAATAAACTAATGTGTTTCCGTCTTTTTCTTCAATAGTCTCACCCTCTGAATGCTCAAAGTCGTAGGCAGCCTTTTCAGCCTCTGCCTTAGATGAGTATTTGTTGTTACCCCAGAAATAAACCTTTGAGATGCTATCTACTAAAAGATTTCCTGTCTGTGAGCCACCTCCAAAATCATTGAAGATGATATTGAAGTCTGAACCTGGTGCACTGTCGATGGTTAATTTCCACCAGTTGTTACCAATGTTTTCAGCTTCTTTTCCAGGCCAGTCACCAAGCTGAGCTGAGCCCCATGCATAGACGCCAACCTTTTCCCAGCCACGTGTGTTGTAGAAATAAACTGTAGTCTTGTCACCGTAAATACCAAGTGCCTCTGATGCCTCGTCCTTTGATGCAAATCTTTCTACCTTAAGGTTTCCACCTGGCTGCTCCTCGCTTAATGCGATGTAGTTCTTAGACATATCACTCATGTCGATATTTTCTGTCTGTGTGTCGTTACCGTTGTTGAAGATTATGCTAAATGACTTGTCTGTCATCATCTTTACGTCTGCTCTGTACCAGTAGCCGCCTTCGTTTTTAGCTGCAAGTCCTGGCCAGCCTCCAAATACCTGCTTGCCACCCTCATACCAAGCATAGGCATATACTGTCTTCCATTCCTTTGTGTTGAAGAAGTAAACAGATTTTGTGATTACGCCTAAATCGTCCTCTGCTTCCTTCTTAGAAGAATAAATCTTTCCATTTTCACCAGTAACATACTTACCTGTTTTTGGTGTGATGCCAAATTCATTTGATGTTTCATTTCCATCTGTGAATGTTATTTTGAAGCTAGCTTGTGGGATTGTAACCTTCCACCAACCATCGCCAGTATTATCGCAAGGATAATTAACGCCATCGCAATTAGCGCTGACATTGTCCCATTCTCTTGAGTTGAAGAAGGACAGCGTGGAATAGTCTCCCTCAGCCTGCTTGTCCAAAACAACCACTGACTGAGCTGGCACCTTACCAGTTATAACTCCATCTGATACGATAAATAATCCATCACGACCCTCTACAGAATCAAGGTAATTGCCATCTGCAAGATTTGTTTTCTCCTCAAGGTTAAACTGTGCATCTGATGCATTTACAATAACAACGCCCTTTGTTCCTCTTTCAATCATAAGAACTGAGTTGTCCCCTGCTGGGTTAACAAGGTTCTCTGATTCTCCTGCCATTGCAGTTCTGAATTTGTTGACTGCAACTACCTGTGGGTCCTTGTAGATGTTGCTACCTGCAGCACCAAGGACATTTTCACCCCATGGGTTGTCCTTAGAGCTTCCCATTGGTCTGCTGAAGAATAATGGTGTACCATCCTTTCTTGCAGCGATGATAGACCATGCAAGGATAACATCTGTGTCATCTACTGTGTTATAAGATTTGTCATTGATGTAATTGTCGTGAGATTCTACCCAAGTAACCAGCTTGTCAGAATCTGCTGTATAGGTTACATCGCCCTTTACATCATCAGAAATCTTGTAGCTTTCAAGCTTCTTTGTTGCAACGTTGCCACTTGAAATTGCAGTTCTAATAGCTGAGCCGTAATCGCTGGCTGTTGTGCCACCAAGCATATCCTGGTAAGCTGCGATACGTGCTGTATCTCCCTGAAGAACCTCGCCGTATACAAACAAATCTGCATAATCCTTAGATGCATACTCATCTATGTAGCTCTTCATGTTTGGATAGAAATCATTTCTATCCTCCTGTCCTGCATATTCTGCTGGAACACCGTCATCTGGAAGTGCAATATGCTTTGCAGTATCGATTCTGAATCCATCAGCACCACAAGCTATACAGTCCTGTAAGAACTCGTAGAAATACTGCTGGAAAGCATCGCTTTCTGTATCAACATCTGGAAGACCACCCATTGGGTCGTAGGTTGTTGATACACGGTCTGAATAATTCATAGCTCTGGATGTATCGGCACCGTTGATGTGATAAAGATTATCCTTACCGCCAACAGCGTTAAGCAATCCATCACCAAGCTGATCAAATACAGGTGTTGTGTGGTTAGGGTCGATATCAACGATAATACCGATGCCATACTTTTCAGCCTCATCACACATAGCCTTGAATTCGTCTCTGGTTCCAAGCTGATAGTTGCCGATTACCCAGTCTGTAGGTTGATAGTGATAGTACCATTTTCCTGTGTCGCTAAACAGTGTAAGGCCTGGCTCTGTAGACAAACACTCATTGATAGGTGATGTCTGAACAGCTGTGTAGCCTGCTGCTGCAATATCAGGGATATTTTCTTTAATTGTGTTAAAGTTCCATGCAAAAGCATGTAAGATTGTTCCATCATGGATTGACTCTCTGCTGACTGCAGAAGCCGCATGAACTGTGTTTAAATCTTTGACATTAGCCGCTGCCAATCCTAGGTTGGTTGAACCTAAGAGTAATGCGAGACTAAGTCCGACCGAAGCTACGCGCTTCGCCCACTCTCCCATTTTCTTCATTTAATTTAACCTCCCATTTCCCAGGACCGAAGCCTGGGTGAAATTAATAATGCGCAATTAGTTGCGCTACTTTATTTTACTGACTTTTATATCAGTCAATAACTAAAATATAGGCCAAATAAAAGCTAGAGTCAATAAAAAACTCTAGCATTATTTTGTCATGTTTCAAAAGTTCGCTATTTATGCGGTGCGCAACAATGCGCAACTAAGCTTTATTAAAAGTCCACTTTCAGGTTTTATAGTGATTTCGTACTCACCTGACTCATTAACACTGCCCTCAAAGGCCTTACCAAATACATCTATGTTTTCCTGTGGCTTATCGGCACCAACCAGCTCCAATGGAAGCTTTATCTTTTGTGCACCTTCGTCCATGGAAATAACTCCAATATAAACATCATCCCCAAAGAATCTTGCCACTGCAAAAACATAATCCTTTGCATAAAACACCTGTCTGCTGCCTTTTGAAAAAGCTGCCTCATGTCTTCTAAGTGAAATAGCCTTTTTATATAGCTTTAGATACTGATTACTGTCATTTACAAGTGCCCAAGGCATTTCGTATCTAAAGCCTGAATCGTGATGAGTGTAGCCATCAATCCCCAGCTCATCCCCGTAGTAAACACAAGGGATGCCTGTCCATAAAAGCTGAGATATTACAACAGCCTTCACCTTATCAAAGCTATAGCCTTCGTAGTTGTGAATTCTTGGAACATCATGACTGTCCACAAGATTCATCTGTGCATCGGCAATAACCTGAGGAAATTTGCTGTAGTGCTCCACTGTGCGGGCCACCACATCCTCTGCAGTCATTTTGTAAGGCACTGCTGCAAGTGTTTCGTTTCTGGAAACAAACAGCTCTGGCAATCCCGTGAACTGTCGTAAAATCCTGCCGAAGCCATAATAGTTCATAGGTGTGTTCCACAAATCACCCTGAAGATATTTAGTGCAGTCGCCCCAGTGTTCGCCGATTATAAAAGCGTCAGGATTCTCCTCGCGAATGGCATCGCATATTTCTTTCCATAAATCATCTGCAAGCTGAACCTTATCGTTTTTAGCAAAAACATCTGCCACATCAAAGCGCCAGCCATCAATTGAATAAGGTGGCTTTAGCCATTTTCTTAAAACAGAATCAGGATTCCTGTAAATAAGGTCCTTTAGCTCCTCGTTTCTGTAATCCAGCACTGGAAGGGAATCATAACCACACCAGCCCATCAGGGTATGGTCTTCCTTCTCAAAATAGAAATGTCTTTTTTCCTTCACCCAGTAGTGAGTATTTCCTGTGTGATTTATGGAAATATCAAGAATCAGCTTCATATCATTTTCGTGAAGGGCCTTAGACAATTCCTCCAAAGCCTTGTCGCCGCCGAAGCCTTCATCCACGTGGAAATAATCGCTACAGTCGTATTTGTGATTAGATGGTGCGCTAAAAATAGGATTTAAATAAATGGCAGTAACTCCCAAATCCTTTAAATACGGAATATGCTCTATTACCTTGTAAAGATTGCCCCATGCATGTGGGAAAATCTGATAGAACACTGCGCCCTCTACCCAATCCGGCTGTCTAAAATCTGCAAGGATTACAAAATTATTAGCATTGTCCGGTACGTAGGTGGTAACCCCTGCCTGAGTGTAGTAATAGATGACATTTTTTCTAACCACCACAAAATAATAGGAAATAACAGGCTCATTGACATCAATGTTAGTCTCGTAATATGCAAGCTTTCCTCGGATGCCTGTCAATTTCATTTCGTGGTATTCTTCTGCTCCATTTCTAATTCTAAGCAAAAATGCAGCTGCAACATCATCATCAAGCATGGAAAGCTTGATGGTGACATTATCTGATAGCTTAGGAGTAGGGTTATCTACATAGTTTTGTGTTCCGTCTGAATAAATACTTTGTGTAAAAAAATCCATAAATTACCTGCCTGTCAAACTAGCCTTTTACTGATCCAGAAAGTCCTTCTACGTAGAATCTCTGAAGCCATACAAAAAGAATAACTATTGGTATTGCAACGATTACTGCGCCTGCAGCAAACTGTGTATAGTAAGCGTCGATTCGTCTAAAATCTGTAAGCCAATAAAGACCTACCGCTACTGTGTAAGAGCTTTGCTTGTCGCCAAACAGCATACTTGGGAAGATGTAATCACTCCAGGCTGCAAGGAATGCGCCTAATGCCTGATATACTACAATTGACTTTGAAAGTGGCAATGTAATATGAGTGAAAATCTGCAGTCTGGATGCACCATCAATAATGGCTGCCTCGTCAATAGCTCTTGGAATGGTATCAAAGAATCCTTTACTAACATGGTATCCCATGGCAGCGCCTGCAGCTCCTACCACGATAAGAGCAAACAGCGACTGGTTGATTCCCAGCCCCTTAAGTATGTTATACACTGCGATAAGTGACATGAAGCCTGGGAACAAACCGATAATCATAAGGATGTTCATAAAAGCCTTACGTCCTGCAAATCTGGTACGGCTTAGGATATAAGATGTTGCAAGAATAATCAGTGTGTTAATGACGCATGCGCACATTGCAACAATAAATGTGTTAAACCACCATTTTGCAAATGGAATAACCGAATCGGCTGCAAACAATTTAGCAAAGTTATCAAGTGTAAGATGCTTTGGGAAGAAGTATCCTACATAGTATCCTGGCTCTGCTCTAAGTGCAGTAAGTACAATCCAAAGGATTGGGAATACCCAGATAACGCTCATAATTGTAAGAGCGATATAACCTCTGTTTGTCTGAGTTACACGCATAATAAACACCAGTGCCACGTATGCAAATACAAGCCCCAGCCAGTAGCCTATGGAAAGATTCTTGTTCAAAAATCCCTTTGCAAGATTTGCACCTTCTAAGATACTCTTAGATGAGAATAACAGAAAAGTCCAAAAGGCTGTGGCACATGCCTGTAATACCTGCCAGGCTTTAAAGGAAAGCTTTGTTGTCTTTATGATATTTGCCACGCAAAATACAAATGACATTATCGTAAATACGATAGTTAAGTACATAAATAATGTTAAACCAGATTTTTCATTAACCCCTGTAAGACTAAGTGCAATTGATAAAATGTTTTTCCTGCCATCAGTAATACTAGCATATGGTAGGAATAAGCCTGTAAACATAAGCAAAGTAGCTACAATTGAATGGATAAAAAATTTCAGATTTAATCCTATTACTGTTCTATTCATTAGCTAAATCCCTCCTCATTTTTCAATGCATTAGACCTTGAGAAAGAGACTAATGTAAATATAGCCGAGATTACAAATATTATGATACCGATTGTGGCAGCCAGATTGTAATCGTTACTATCCTTTGTCAGCTTGTATAGCCATGTTACAAGCAAATCAGTTTTTCCAGCGCCCTTATAGTAATTAAGTGTCAGTGGCTCTCCTGCTGTAAGGAAATAGATTGTATTAAAGTTATTAAAATTACTAATGAGGTTTGAAATCAGATATGGTGTTGTTACAAACCACATATATGGGAATGTGATTTTTCTAAACATCATAAATGGGCTGGCACCGTCTATTTTTGCTGATTCGTACAGCTCCCCTGGAATATTCATAAGGATTCCACTAACCATAAGCATAGTTACTGGAACACCAATCCAGAAGTTTACAATGATAACTGAAAATCTTGCCCATGTGCCGTTTGATAAAAATGGCAGGGCTGAATTTGTAAATCCCCACTGCTGTAAAAGCACATTAAAGATTCCCTTTTCGCCTAACATTGTTGCAACTACTCTAAGAGAAATGAATGCTGGGATTGCCATTGTAAGAACGAATATTGTTCGCCAAACCTTTTTAAATTCGATTCCCTTTGAATTGATAATCATTGCAAGGAACATTCCGCCAAAATAACAAGAAAATGTTGCCGCGAAGCCCCAGATAAGTGTCCATCCAAGCACTGGCCAAAATGTTGCCGATAATCTATCACTGGTAGATAACAATGTAATAAAGTTTTTGATACCTACCCAGTCAAAAAGATTTCCTGGTGGCTGATGATTAGAATCGTAGTTTGTAAATGCCATCAAAATCATGTAGATAAGTGGCATTACTGTAAACACGCCAAGTCCAACCACTGGAACACTTAGGAATAAGAATCTGATATTCTTATTTGCCAAGCTTCTAATATCTTCTATAAAATTATTGTTGTGCTTACCTTCTTTAGCGCGATTTAATGCTGCCCTTCCAGATGAAATGGTAAACAGCCAAAATAAAATAAATGCGATGGTAATTACTACAGTCACAACGCCTGACAACAAAATAAGCATTGAGTTGTCACCAGCGGACATTTCGTAAATACCAAGTTCTTCGTTGAAGGCCATCCCCTGAAGGTTTTCGCCAAGGGTAATTAAACCCCTTAATCTTTCAAAGCCAGTAAGAATCATAAACAAAATGTATGATATCTCTATGCCCAGAAAAATAAGTCCCTTTAATATTTGTCCGCAGGCGACATTAGCCGCGCCGCAGACAACATATGAAATTTTTGAAATAATATCTTTTCTCATGTTTTATTCTGTTAATGTACCTGTAATACTGTCTACAAGTGCATCAAGTTGCTCCTGAAGATTTGCTTTTGTAACATCACCGTAGTAGATTCCTTCACCAAGTGCCTTCATTGGATCCCAGTAATCTCCCATCTTTGGAATACTTGGCTGGTTTGTAGCCTTAGCTGCCTGTGCGTTAAGAGCTGAAGCAACGAAGTCTGCCTGGATTTCATCGCTAGCTGCAAGTGAAGCAAGCACTGGAATATCTCCCTGCTTTTCATATCTTGTAAGGCAGTTTTCTGCATTGCCCATGTATACTGCAAGCTGCTGTGCAGCAAGTGGATACTGAGTATTAGACTTTACAGTGATTGTCTTGAAATCTACAAAGTTTGAAAGCTGAACTTCCTTGCCACCGATAGTAGCTGTTGGAAGAGCTACAGCACCAAGGCTATCGCCAAGAGCCTCTCTGAATTCTGGAGCTGACCATGCACCAGATGTTACGGCTCCGCAGTTACCATTCTTGAATTCTGAACCTGCAACACCATCAATATCCTCGATATACTTAGGATTGTGAGCAAGGTCGATTAAGTACTCACCAGCAGCAAGACCGTTTGCATCATTGAATGAGCAATCTGTTGGGTCCTGGCCATCCTCACCAAAGAGTGTTCCCTCATTTCCAAGGAAATACATTTCTGTATACCATGAATCTGTCATCTTTGAACCGAAGTTATATTTTCCTTCTCCAAGGTCCTTTGCCATCATAGTATCAAGGTTCTTTACCTCATCCTCTGTGTACAAATCCTTGTTGTAATACATGAAAAATGTATTAGGTGAAAATGGAACTGCATAAGTAATATCATCAACTGTTACTGCATTAAGCGCTGATTCTGGAAGCTCATCCTTAATAGTTTCAAAATCCTTTACGATAGGAAGAAGCAATCCCTTATTAGCAAGATCAGCAACACCGCCTGATGGTGTATAGAAGATATCTGCTGCTGTATCAGCATCTGTCTCAAGGTTTGCTGGAGCCTCATCAATACCTACAACTGCAATCTCATAAGTGATGTTGAACTCATCATGAATCTCATCAAACTTCTTTACCATTGCATCTGTAATATCTACCTCTTCCTCAGGCACCCAAATCTTAAGTGTTACATCCTGAGTTTCTCCTGCGCTAGCCTGCTTGTCAGAACCAGCACCTTCCTCCTTTGTAGAACCGCAGCCTACAAATGCTCCTGTGAGCATCATTGCACTAAGCATCAATGCTCCAAATTTCTTCAACTTCATCCTTCTTTTCCCTCCGTTACTATAAAGTTGTGCGTTTAACTTGCTTGTATACTATTACAAGCATATTATTTGGGTTTATTTTAGGTTAATCGCTTAACTAGAAGTATAGTTACCACCCTCATAATCGTCAAGTACCAAATTTCTTTTCGCCGTAATTCATAAGTGTCCACCCCAAACTTTGGGAAATTTACACAAAAAAACATTGGGCACCCGACTATTCCCATAAAAAAAGAGCCGGGAGACCCCGAGCCACATATTTTCACACCTAGTGAATATCATTTGAGCAGATTTGTAGATTATCTTAATGTAAGTAATCTTGCATCTGTAGGTGTACTTACATGGCTTTTACAATTCGAAGGTAATGTGTGTAGAGAGCGGACATATTGTAGGTTTCCAAGCATATATATGAGCTGGATTATGCATCATTGCTTTCACTATTCCATTCGCTAAGAAAAATTAAAAAAGCAGGTTTTGCATATATAGGCACCGTGGCACATTCAACATCGTGTTTCAAGTGACCACTTGCGCCGCCGTCCTAGCGGCGCCTGCCTATATATTGCAAAACCTGCTTTTTATTTTTCTAAGCTCATTCCAACGTTACAG
>JAEEGI010018776.1_pt1 | contig 14024 bp, 13 predicted proteins | sample 8958751 | NCBI WGS metagenome assembly JAEEGI01 (sample SAMN16246545, study PRJNA631951) | gut metagenome | biome: gut microbiome; feature: rumen; material: KS-attached | host: Bos | place: Iran: Karaj | collected 2018-10
TAGAATTTGTGATAATCGTTTTCTTGAACACATTTTAAAGTGTAATTATCTGGATTAAATGTTTGAATTATTACTTCTCCAGGAATATCTCCTCTACCTGCTCTTCCTGATACTTGTGATAAAAGTGCAAAAGTTCTTTCACCACTTCTAAAATCAGGAATGTTTAAAGTTGCATCGGCATTGATTATGCCCACTAGTGTAACTAGTGGAAAATCTAAGCCTTTAGAAATCATTTGGGTACCAAGTAAGATATCGTATTCATGTTTTCTAAATTTAGATATTATATCTTCATGGGCACCTTTATTTCTTGTTGTATCAGCATCCATTCTTATTATTCTAGCTTCAGGAATTAATTTAGATAATTCTTGTTCTAGTTTTTCAGTACCTAGTCCGTGTTCTTTTAAGGATTTATTATGACAGTTAGGACAGGTATCACTTTTAATAAGAGTATATCCGCAATAATGACATCTTAGATTATTAGAAGTTTTATGGTATGTAAGGGTGATGTCACAATGAGGACATTTATAAGTATATCCACATTCTTGACAAGATATTACTGTTGAATATCCTCTTCTATTAAGTAGAAGTATTACTTGTTCTTGTTTTGATATTCTATCGATTATTTTTTCTTTTAGTGTGTCTGAAAAAATAGTATTTCTTTTTTTCATTTCTTCAGACATATCAACAAGTTCAATGTTTGGCAGAATACTTTTACCTATTCTATTATTCATTGGAACATATGTATAAACACCTTTTAAAGCTCTGGCCATTGTTTCAAGAGATGGTGTTGCGCTTCCAAGTACTATTGGGCATTTGTTATATTCAGAACGGAATTTGGCCATATCTAGAGCATGGTATCTTGGATTAGAATCTTGTTTAAAAGTATCTGAATGTTCTTCATCGATAATGATTAATCCTAGATTAGTAAGTGGTGTAAAAATAGCGCTTCTAGTTCCAACTACAATATGAACTTCTTCTCTTAGTATTTTTAGATATTCATCATATTTTTCACCATCAGATAAACCACTATGGAAAACAGCCACATCATTACCAAATCTATCATAGAAATTGTTGACTACTTGAGCAGTTAGTGATATTTCCGGTACAAGCATTATAGCTTTTTTATTTTGTTTAACTACTCTTTTTATTAGTTCGATATATACTTCAGTTTTACCAGATCCAGTAATACCATGTAGTAAATATGTTTTATTAGTATTTATGTCTATTGTATCGAGAGCATTTTGTTGATCTTTACTAAATGTGATATTACTAGTTATTATCTTGTCGTGATTTAATCTATAAATTTGTTCTTTTTCTTCGATTATTAGTTTTTCTTCTTTTAATGATTTTATTATATTAGCTGGATATTCATTTTTTAGTATTCTATTTTGTTTTAACTTTTCTAATACTTCAATTTGTTTTTTACGACGAGGAAATCTTTCTATGTATTCATCTATTTCTTTAATATCTTTGCTTAGTTTTATATATACCAGATATTTTGAATAGTTAGCTTTTTGCTCTTTTACTTTTAGAGAACTAGGTAGCATGGTTTGATAAGCTGCTATTTTAGTACATAGAGTTTTTTCTTGTAAGTATTTACCCATTTCCATTAGTTCTTCATTTAAACAGAAGTATTCATCTACTATATCTTTGATTTCTTTTAATTCATATGTATCATCTACACTATCTACTATATTAGTAACGAATCCATTTATGGTTTTAGTTCCAAAAGGAACTAAAACTTTCATACCTATTTTAATTTTATCTTTTAAGTTGACAGGGATGATGTATGTGAATGTTTTATCTATTGATTTAGCGCTGTATTCAATTAATACTTCTGCATACATACTATCACCCTCTTACTTATGTAGTATAACACAAAATTTCCCCAAGATAAAAAGGACTATTGTCCTTTTTATCTTTAGTGGGCATCATTGATGCAGTATCACTAAAACCCTTTTTAATCTATTAGAGTTAGACTAGAGAGTCCAACGCTAATTCAATCATTGAGTCTAGAGAAGTTTCGCGTTCTTCTTTTGAAACTATTTCTGAATCAAATATAGAATCAACACATGTTAATATACATGCAGCTTCGCGGTTAAATGTATTAGCGATATGTATTATTCCGTAGGCTTCCATTTCTTCGCCCAGAATATTTAAGCCTTGTGGTGCGCGTTTTAAAATTTCTTCATTATCAACATATGGTCCAAAGACATCTATTGTCATAATTGTTCCTTTATGAACTTTGATTCCTTTTTCTTGAGCTGTTTCATATATTTTGTTAACAAGATTCATCGAAGGTATAACAATATGTTCTTCATAACCGTTGTAGGAATAAGCATAATTTGATTCGCTATATACTTTATCCGCTAATATTAAGTCTGGTATTTTTACATCTTTACTAGTTGATCCACCAGTCCCTATTCTAATAATCTTTTGAACATTATAGAAATAGAATAATTCAAAAGCATAGATACCACTCGACGGCATTCCCATACCCGAACCCATTACTGTTATTCTTTTACCTTTGTAATATCCAGTGAATCCAAGCATTCCTCGTAGATTGGTTACTTCTTTATGTTTTTCTAAGAAGTTTTCAGCAATATACTTTGCCCTTAATGGATCACCAGGGAATAAAACAATATCAGCAATTTCGTTTTTTGGTGCATTGATGTGTACGGGATTATTCTGTGGTACCATTTCATCAATCCTCTCTATAATTACATTATACTATCTTTACGTAATGTTGGTGTAAATAAAAAAGACTGTTTACGTCTTTTTTGTAAACAGCCTTTATCGTTTGACATCCGATACTTTAATTCGGTAGGTTCCCCACCAATCTGGCAATATATCTTTTAGTTGTTTAATTGTTCCTTTTTTTTCATCCATCAATACTTCTATATCTCCAAATTCTTCACCTAATTCAAGTAAATAATCAAAGCATTCTTCTGATGGTTTTATTATCTCTTCTAATTCATTAACTATGACCATCTTTTTGATGATCTTTTCACCATTATTAAGCATCATTGATATAGCATTTTTTTCGGCACTGCTATTAATTTCTGTATTTGATTTTATATTAATAGCTGTATATATATGATTTTGATTGGTTAATATTGAGCAAGCTATATGACCGTATTCAATAAATGGGTCTATTTTTTGAGTATCTATTCTTTTTCTTGCTGATAAAACTAATTCATTCCATACTTTTTCCATACTACACCTCTTTAATAGTTATTTATAATAACACACAATTATTAATTAAACAATTAATCTTTGATAGTAGCTGAATATTCGTTCATTATATATATACCCTCGCCATAATTGTCTTTAGGTTTGGTTTTAACAAAAAATGATATATCTATTTTTTTTATATTTTTAACATCTTTCTTGGGAATTGTTAGTGCAAATCCCAAAGAAGAATTTGTATATATTTCTTCATTTAAGTCTGAATAATCATATAATTTATCATTAATAAGTAATTTCTTTATAGTAATGTCTTTACTACCGCCTTTGTTTTCGGCATAAAAGTATAAATATGTATTACTATCATCAGTTAGTTTTTTCCAATAATAGATACTAATAGTGCCATCTGCTGTGTTTTTAGTATCGATATTAATCCTTCTACCAAGTTTGGTAGTTGGTGTAGTTCTGTTTAGAACAGTTATATCAAAGAAGCCTTCGTTTGTTTCTCCAACATCGTTAGTTTCTTTATAATAGAAGGTTAGTTTTTTAAAACCATTTTTGTTATATAATTCAAATTTTGGTCGAGATATTTTTATTATTTTATTTGAGCTTTTTTCAATTGTGACTTTATCTATTTGGAAATCCAAATCATCCACAAGCAATTTTTTAATTTCTATAGATACCGGTTCGTGGTACCAATATTTACGACTATTATTATATGACATGTCCAATTCAAAACCTTTTTTATCAAGATTGATAGAGTCAAGTCTTAATATACCATATGTGGTTTCGTATTCTATTGGATCACTAAAATCTGGTTTTTTTAGTCCAGATATAGTAACGGTTTGTTCTTCTATTTCTTTGGCTATTTTTTCTTCTTCAGTGTAATTACCTTGTTCCCAAGGCCACATGAAATCTTTCTTTTCCCATGGAAAAGTAATAAAGTCAAACTCTAGTTTTTCTTTATTATGCTTAAGGTATATCACACCACCCGTTATTGTTCCAACAGCAAGTGCTAGAGCAATAAATGACACAATAATTGTTTTAATAATGTTTTTCTTATTATTTGGATTATTTTGCATCACATACACCCTTATTCTATTACTATTATATCAAAGTTATTTAAAATATGGTACTTATTTAAATTATATTATATAATCTTATTATAGAGGTTAGTATGAAAAAAATATTTTTTTTGACAATTCTATTTATGATATTTGTTTGTAATATATATGCTAACGAATTAACTTTAGAGGATCCTATCATTAGTTTTGAAAAATCTAGCGATTATGATCTTCAAGGTTTTACTGTGGCTCAAAATAAACTTTTCATAGTTTTGGTTGATTATAATGATAGTTCATCCATTATTAAAGTATATAATTTAGACAATTTTAAATTAGTTAAAGAATATAAATTCGATTCATTAGGTCATGCTAATGATGTCACATATAATAGCAATACTAATATCATATATGTGTTACATGCTGGAGGTACTAAGACAATATCTAGCTTTGATGGTAGCAGTTTTGAATATATAACAACTTTTAATATTGATTATCCGGCAAGAAGTATTACATTTGTTGATAATTTCGATGGATATATAATTAGAAATTTTGCACTTTCATATAAACTAGACAATAGTTTTGTATGCAACGATGATTGTTTGTTTATGATAATACCGGATTTAAAATATGAAACATGTCGACAAGGATGGGCTTACCATGATGGATATTTATACTACGCTAATTGGTCTTGGATAAACCAAGGTGGAGATGGTACTAATACAATCAAAAGATATGATATGGATGGTAATTTGGTTGATAATATAACAACTAGCAATGCAATTGGTGAACTTGAAGATGTGGCTTTTTATAATAAGAAAATGATTTTAGGATTTAGTGGTTATGATAAGAAGATAGTTTTTTACGAAGTAGCTATACCAAATATATCAGAAGATAAAACATTCGTTGTTGAAGAAACTCCAGCTGAAGAATTAAAAAAAGACGATAAAAAGAACAATCTTTTGTATTATTCAGCAATTCCTTTCGGATTATGTATATTTATAATTATAATCGTAATAATTAAAAAACATAAGGTTTGACCTTATGTTTTATATTTGATAGAAATTAATTCTAATATTACGATTGTAATCAGATAATAAAGCTTCTATAAATTCATTCAGTATTATTTCTAGATGGAATGAATGATGATAATCCTTAGGATTATAAGAATCAAACGTCATTAAAGATGTATCTTTATCAAAAGTATATCTACCATTTATTATAGCGTCTATAATATAATTGATCTTTGTTTTGTTTTTATTTGATTCTTGCCTATTAACATCTTTAGCATCTTCTAATTTGGCTCTTAATATTTTAATTTCTTTGATTATTCTTTCTAATTCACGACAGTTTCTATTTAAACTACTAGTATTTGTTTCTAATTCTTTAACTGCTTCTTCAGGTAAATCTTTAGTCATATTTAAATATTTGTTTATCTTACGATTTATTGTTACACCTTTTTTATTCAATTCAGATAATTCTCTAATAATTGATTTATATTCAGGTGTTTCATAATCGATTATATTTGGTTTCAGTTCTTCTAGTTTAAACGTTGCATAGTTAAAGTATTTATCAAGGTTATTTTTATCATATATATAATTAATATAAAAGTTGGAAATTGCTAAAGCACTTTTTAATTCTTCTTTTTCGCCCTTGATATCGAATAGTTTACGACATTCATCTAAACTATAGTTACTTTTATAAGCGTGTGATAAACTTCTTAATAATTCATAATTATTTATTAAACGTCTTCTGTTTATATTAGAAGCACTGTTTTGGCAATTATACTTGTCTTGTATAAATTCCTTTATTACTTCATCATATTCTTCTTCATTATATAATTTTTCTAGTTTTGTTTTTTCGTCTTTATTTAAAAGAATTGTTCTTTTGTTAATTGATAATGAATAGTTATCTTTGCTTAACTGACTATTAATATCTTGAAGATGTTTAAAATCATATTCTTTTATATCTGATAAAACATCTATTAAATATTTAACATCTTGATATGTAAGTTTTCTATTTCCTTTTTTGGTTGCAACATACTCATATAGTTTTATATCTTTAACAAATGCTTTTAATGTTTTTCCCCTATCTTCTGGAATAGTTACAGTTTTAAATGAGTATGACATACTATCTGATGATAAGTTTATATTGTTATTAAGTGATGTAATCAAGAATGATGCAAACTCTACTATCCAATCTGAATCTACAATAAGTCCATTATCAAACTTGATAGTACTATTGTTATTACAAACATATTCACCATTTGATAAAGCTGGAACAACATAAGAAATAAGCTTTTCTTCGTTGTTAATTGTAGGAATCTGTTTTTTAAAGAAATTAATACCTTTTGTTTTATCTAAATAGTATTTTAATTCTTTTTTATCAAGTTTATTATAGTCTTCTTTTGTTACTTTTCGATTGTTTAATATTTGAAGTGAGGTATATAACAGATCAAGGGAAATTGTGTCGAAATCATTAATGAATTTAAGGTTTTTACTTTTATTATTGGTAATTTTTTCCACATAAATAGAAAGAAATTCATTAGATTTCGCCATATTAACAAAGGTATTTAATTTTGATATATTTTCTAATATCGCACTTTCCCTCATTTATTCTCACCCTATTATTAGTATATCATATTTTTTTTGTTTTGGTTATTTTATTGTTATTATTTCGATACCATTTTCTTTTAATATTTTTGTTGTTATACCATCACCATCTATTAACGTTTTAGTAAATGTTCCATCATAAACTTTACCATTACCACAAGATGGACTTCTAGCCTTTAATAAGGCTTTTTTTACATCATATTTTTTGGCCAAGAAGAGTGTTTCTTCTGCTCCTTTTTGAAAGTTTCTAGTAACATCTTGTCCTTCTGTATTAATAACTCTATTACCCTTTGCTTCTGCTGCTAATCTTGGTGTAGGTAAACCTCCCATTATTTCAGGGCATATAGGGATGATTTCATAATCTTTTAAAAACTCATCTATTTCTTTAGAAGAATTATTTCCTCCATCATATTTACAATTAACTCCTAACAAGCAAGCACTAACTAATATTTTTTCTTTCATATTTACTCCTCGATATTGGTTACTTTACCAATCAATAAGACATCATTTGTTTCTTTATTAATAATTAAGAAAACGAATGGACGATTTAGAATTACTTTTTGTAAATCTTCGTCTTCTACTATTGTTTCGATAGATGATGGCTCAATTGATGTGTTTTCAGTACCCTTTTCTGATATATCTATTTTAGTGTTTTGAATCATTTGACTTATATAAATATTGTCATTGGTCATTTTAGTAAGATTTGCATCTTTATTATATATATCTGTAATATTATAGTTTTTCAATAATTCTTTGACATCTATTCTGTTTTGATAACTCATTTTTGGTATACCTATAACTATTCTTTTACTCTTTTGATTTTTTATTAATGAGTCGATATCAAGAGAGCTCAAAGTAAATTCATTTTCTTTTTTAGGAAGGATACCAATAAAACTATATTTGTTGTTTTCAAAATTTTTAATGAAACCATACGCGTTGGTATTTTCTAAATATGTTGATTCATTTGCATACATCATTTCAACCGTTGAAGCTCCATTAGTGCCGTAGAATTCTTCTGTTACTACATCTTTTGTTTTAAACGATTCATTCCATTCATAATTAAAATAAAAACTACTTGTTATGATTAAATCTTGTTCTTTTAAATCTTTTTGATCAATTGATCTAGATGTTTCAGAAACTTCGTTTTTAGTATTACCATTGATTTTTTTTGATGCATCATTAATATTATCATAATCTAATGATTCCACTTTTATATTATAATCTTTTTCTATTTTTTGGGTGTATTTATTAGATAACTGTTTATGTTTATTAGTATCATAATAAAAGTTAATATTACTTTTTATTTCATTTTTAATTTTGTATGATTCATAATTATCTAAGACATTGTTAATTAATCCTTTAATATTATATGCATTATAGTCTTTGTTTTTTTCGCTCAATGTGTATTTCTTTATTTGACTAGTAGTTAATTTATTTTGGTTATTAATTCTTTCAAAAGTTAATGATGTTTTATTACATAGCAAAATGATTTTTTCTTTTTCAGCATTTGCTAGAGATGTAATGGTTTTTATATCTAATTCATCATATTTATTTTGTTTAAATTCTTTTATGTATTCTAAGTACAATTTATCATATTCAGTTTCATTTTCTTTTGTCGATTTAATAAGGTCTGTTTTTTCTTTGGATATTTTATTGACTGTATCTAAATTGTTTTGGAAATAGTTTTTTATTTGCTTTGAACTATTATTATCTGTTCCATTATAAATAGCAGCTAATTGAAGGTTGATATTATATGGGGAGATAACAATGTTGTCATTGGTTTTTATATAATCAACCATATTAGCTGATGCATTGGCACTATAAATCTTGCCAGTGTAATAAACTGTGCTGGCATTAGTTATAGTTTCTTTATCATTTAAAGAGTAAATATTAAATGTAATTATAGCAAACAAAACTAATAGTATTGTCATACTATATTTATTATATCGTGAAACCCCTTTTTGAAGTTTCTTCATACCTTGTTTTTTCATACTGCTCTTCCTTTTACCATTTGAATTGCAGTATTATTATACCATATTACAAGTTTTTTTAATATTTTATTTCTTTTTTTATCATTTCGATGATGTTTTTAAACAATAAATAATATAGCAATATCCAGATAACTATTGATATTCCTAAGAAAGTATATTTCTCTTTAGTTATACAAAACGCAGTGTCTAGAATCACTGTTGATGATAATAAAGCAACAAAAATTGCTATTAAGATATATTTACAAGTTTGATTAGTTCCCGTTATCATTTCTTCTATTTTATCACTTGTATCACTATTACCATTTTTACCATATATTAGTGATACAATTATTAGAATCATTTTAATAAAATTATGAATAGTTAGCGTTATAAAAAGAATAGACACTGGAATTGTTATAAACAAATAATAATGGTTAAGTACAAAAATACTATTATATGAAATAATACTAGCTATTAAATACAGTAAAAAACATATGGCATATGTTGTTATTAACAGTATTTTATTTCTCCTAAATTCCATCTGATCACCTATTCTATAATAGATGTAGTAATATAACGCCTATTCTAGATATTATTATATCATATTTTTTTAATTAGAGATTCAAATAGTAAATCAACTATGTAATTTGACGGTTCTAGATTATTCTCTTTTATTAGCTCATCTATTATATTATCGCTATATTCTCTATCCAAATATTTACAAATTGATTCTTTAGTATTATCTATTGTTTCTAAATAGTTTTTAGTATATTGATTGTCTAATATTAATAATGGGATATCTTCTATCCAATTTGTAAAATCATCCAATATTTCTTTAGTACTTTCTTTATATGTAAAAGATGATTTGTCATATGATATCATTTTAAGAAAATCCGGTATTTGAATCAAATCTTCATTTAATCGATAATCAAAACGATCTATCACTTTTAAACCATCAACTTTTATAGCTGATAACTGGATAATATCTCCTTTGCTGGGATGTATTGCAGTTGGTATTATTTCAAGTATTATATATTTGTTTTCTATCAATTTCATATTTTTCACTCCTTTTTATATTTTATCATTTTATTTTGCTAATTTATATTATATAATTATTATATATTGATTAGAAAGGTGTGTGTATATGGCAAAATTTTGTCCTAATTGTGGAAAAGAAGTTGCAGATGGTGAAGTATTCTGCGGATCATGTGGAGCTAATATAAATGGTGAAGCACCTGCAGCTGCTCCTCAACCAACTAGTACTGGAGGTGCAAGTCCTGCCGTTCAAGAAAGAAATATTGTTCTTGCAATCGTTTTATCAATTATTACTTGTGGTATTTATGGTATATATTGGTTTATTGTATTAACTGATGATGCTAATGCTGCTAATGGAGATACAAATGATACTTCTGGTATTATGGCATTTGTTTTCTCTCTTATCACTTGTGGTATTTATGGTTTATATTGGTATTACAAAATGGGTAAGAAAATGTTTGACGCAGGTCAAAAACACGGTGTAGCAATTTCAGACAATTCACTAATTTATATACTATTAGGTGTATTTGGTTTCGGTATAGTTAACTACTGTTTAATCCAAAATGATTTAAATAAAATTGCTGCAAAATAATATGAAAAAAGAAAGAATATTAAAAGTAATATTCTTTTTAATTATAGGAATTGGATTTCTTGTAGGATATTACTTTGTTAATAAGTTTTTTCATTTATACATACCTTGTATGATAAATAAAATTACGCATTTATATTGCCCTGGTTGTGGGATTACAAGAATGTTATTTGCACTATTTAAGGGTCATATTTATGAATCGTTTATGTATAACCAATTTGTATTTATACTACTACCCTTTTTGTTATTCTATATTCTTTATAAAATATATTTTTATATTGAAGATAAGAAGGTAAGTTTATTAAATAAAGTTCCAAATTGGTGTTATGTAATCTTATTATTGTTAACTATTGGTTGGGGAATTATTAGAAACTTTTTTGATTTTTTACAACCATAAAAAAGGATATTAAATATCCTTTTTTTATTACATATAACTCCTACCAAGTTCCTGTCCAGGTAGCTACTGCTGCTGGAATACTATCATATGAACTTGAATATACTGGATCTACACCTGATTGATCTACACTATATTGTTTAGCGTGATTATATGAAATATATTCAGTAGCGTGTGCGTAATCTCCGGCTGCTCTTTGTGAAACGATGGTTGAGTTACTATTCTTCTTAACAACATTTACAGATAATGTTATTCGAAGAGTAGATAAAGACCCAGAAGGCAGATCAAACATTGCTCCTACTCCATTGTTTCCTTCGTATGAATAATAACCATTTAAAGTGTTACATGAACCACCGGATGTACAATAGTATTCTTCAAAGTCAGCTGATGAAGAAGGCGTTACACTACCATAAAAACCAATACCAATTAGATCATAACTTCTTACTTTAGGCATATTTTTCCATGTTAGTTTTGCTTTATACTTATACATACTATTATTAACTTTAGATATTGTTGTAGTTAGTTTTTTATAATTTGTTTCAACAGTTGCTCGTGGATTACTCTGTTCAGGGTCAAAACTATCATACTCTTCTTTGGTTATTTCTTCAGTTTGAGATATATAAGTAACACCTGTTGATGATTCAATTGGTGTAATTATGGTTGTTGTAACATAGTATTTTTCTTCTTCAGCGACAATATCTTCTGCATATATGAATGATGGTAATAGAAATAATACTACTAAGATTATCTTTTTCATATAGTCCTCCTTTCTATGTTTTTATCGTATCAGCGTACTATAAAAAATAGTCTTGAGGACTCGGCAATTTTATTGAGAATCAATCAATACTTATCTATATTTAAACTAATTGTTTCTTTTTGTTCTAGACTGTTTTCATTTCGATATGTTATTTCAAGTTTTACTTTATTTATCATTTCTTTTGAATTAATCATTGAACTATTCAACCGATGTAATAAATCATTGGTATCTGAAAACGTATATTTTGTGTTTTCATTAATTATTACAGTTATCTTGGTTATATGACTTTCGTTAGTTGTTCCCATATTATTGTTATTGTCAAATAAACTATATAATAACAAATTGGTTGTGTCTTCATTTTGAATGATCACGCCACTTACTCTAGAGGCTTCATTACTTGATGATACTTTTAATAATTCATATACAGGAGTGGTATTCTTTATGGTAGTAAATGCTACTAAAAGAGCAAGAATTATCATGATTAATATAATTGTTATATATTTAAAAATATTAAATTTCGGTTTTTCTTCTATACTTAGTAGTTTTATTATATCTATATTAAGTATTTTACATAATGGTTGAATTAGGGATATATCAGGATAGTTGATATCATTTTCCCATTTAGAAACTGCTGTATTGCTAACACCTAATTTATCCGCCAATTCTTGTTGGGTTAGTTTTGTTTGTTTTCTTTTTTCAACTATTATTTCACCTAATTTTATGTTCATTTTAAATCACCTAAAAAAAGTTTACTAAAAATAGTAAGCTTTTATAGAAATATTATTTATTTTTTTGTACTAGAGCCACCATAATGTAAAGTCTTTTCAGCTCTTTTTAGGTAATCATTTTCAATTCCAACTATTCTTGAATAAGAAACTTTATCTACCATAATGCGATATTCATTATATAATTCTAGATAATTAAGGTCTTTTTCAGGAAAGAAAGATAGTATTTGTTCAAATGACATATCAAATATTCTTTCTTGTAATCGTATTGCTAAAGATGCAAATAGTGCTCTATACTCTTCTTTGTCCTCGGGATTGATATCTCTACCAACATAATATTTTCTCTTTACATAATGGTCTTCTAAGCCGTTATAAAGTTCTTTTAATTCGTCAACACTTCTTAAATGAAACACTAAATTGCTGATTGATAAATATATGTCTGGATCATCATTTCTTATATCGTTTTTAAAGACTCCTAAACGATATGTTGAACCGAGACTTCTTATTATTTCATTAAAAGTTTTATCTTCAATGTGGTTTACAACTCTTACAGGTATGGAACAAAGATGTTTTATGTATTCTATATCTGCTTGTGATTTAGCCGCTCTTTTAAAATTAATGTATGTGTTTAAAAGATATAATAATCTATGACGGCCGTTACTTATACGATAGTAACCATTCATTCTTGTTACATTGATATCATGATTTCTTTTTATTCTATATAGGTTGTCAGTTATAGATGCATCTCTATCAAATCTTTTATCATCACTATTTTCTTTACCATATATCGAATCTATATCATATAATGGATCTCCAGTAAGTCCAGTAAAGGGCCCGGCTTCATATCTAAAGTTATCATCAATGGTTAATACTTCGTATCTTCCATAACCATATGAATACTCGATTTCTGGTTCTTCTTCTACTATTTTCTTTTCTTTATAACAAAGTTTTAATAGTTCATATTTGCTTGGAAGAAATAGATATGATAGATATCTAGAAGGAATACGTTCCATACTGCTACCACGATTTATATCTTCTTGTGATACTATTTTTTTTAAATCATCTGCTGATATTACTATCATCATTGGACGATTTGGAATAAAAGTATTCATTACACGACGAGCTACTCTAGCGCATTTTTCATAATTAAACCTATCAACATTATCCAGTCTGTCTTTTAATATTGATTCATAGTATGTTTTTTCAGATTCTTCAGGATTAATATCATCTCTATTAAATGGTCTTTTTAGTATATCTTTAAATAAGATACTTGGATATTCCAATGTTGATGATACAGCACCTGTTGGTTCTGAAAAAAGAGGGGTTTCGAAAACTTTTCGTGGATATCCATAAAATGATACATTTTCGGATAATAATGTTAACATATCTTCAATGTTACTTTTTTTCCCATTTACACCATGTAATGTGATATGAGTATGGTATGCTTTATTGCTTGGCATCATTATATATTTTACATATTCTATTCTTAAACTATCTGCTCTACTTATTAATTCATTTACAGGATAAATTCTTTGATCCTCGGTATAAAGATAATACGTAATTATTTTAGAAATATTGGTTAATAACAATTGGTAATTATTATTTGAATAATCTGCTAGTTCATGCAAAAAAGAATTATCATCATATAATCTGTTTAATAATCTAATTGCATTATTATATTCTGCGCACATGTTT